>Ga0209336_10000748_pt1 | contig 16424 bp, 21 predicted proteins | sample LinPmetageLP32_FD_184042 | JGI IMG/M metagenome (GOLD analysis project Ga0209336, IMG submission 184042) | Marine viral communities from the Pacific Ocean - LP-32 (SPAdes) (version 2) | ecosystem: Environmental > Aquatic > Marine > Oceanic | place: Pacific Ocean | collected 2009-08-23 | reverse complement strand
GCCATTAGGCAATGTTATACCCGCGCAGATCAGGAGCGATTCTAAACGAGGCGCGTTCTTCGTCTTGCGATAGCGCTCGCTGAAACTCTTCATCATACATCTGCTTGAGCATTCCTACTTTCTCCGGTGCTTTCTTTATGGCCATGTAATAAGCCAATCCTGCTGCCAGGCAAGGATAGAACCGGAAAGGGAGATCTAAAGTATTAGCACCTGCACCAGAATCATCCATCCTGGTCAGCACGTTGCAGTAAACAGTGTAAGTGCTGTTCTTGTCAGGCGCCGGCCAAACCGTAATGGTGGGGCTCAAAACTTTGTTTATGTAAAACTGATTAGGCTTACCAGTCGTGGCTTTAGTCGCCAGGTTAGAATACTCTGCCCTGGACATTCTACTGAGAGGAACATCAGTCTGCTGGTTACCCAGGGTCTCCCTGATAAACACATCAAGCACATCAATAGTTGCCGTTGGATTCGTGGCATCTATATCATACTGCACCGTGTCGGCAACCATAGGCAGAACCTTCTGGGCAACAGTCCACTGGTTTAAGCCCCTGTTAGCCCACTCGGCCAACATAAGGTTTAAAGAGCGGTTAGCAGACCTGAGATCGTAACCAGTACGCAGCTCTAGGCCGCATCGCTCGAATGCTTCCTCTACATACTCAGCTACATCGAGCTCAAATGTTTTAGTTCCGCTTACAGCCATTACGGTCTCCGCAAGTTGCTTCCAATGTTAGGCATACCACCGCCCTTCATTCCAATAGGCTTCATCTTACCACCGCCCATCTTGCCCTGCACTCTTCCGTACAAGCCACAGTTGCTGCTTGAAGGTGGTCGCTTATTCTTGGTAGCAGCGCCGCCCATCTTGAATCCGTGCGCTTTCTTTTTGGCTTTCATCTCAGCTTTAGTAATCGCAGCGCCACTTTCCCCTCTAAGTTCTTTTGCCATTTGAGCTTCAATTTCTCTCATAGTAAAAGCAGCCCCAGACTCTCTGCCCATATTGTTCTCAAGAAACTTTTGTCGCTTTTTAGCCCTTTCTTCCGAGAGTTTTTTTGATCTTTTCATCCTGCCAGTAGCAGAGCCACCATCTTTATATCCGGTCATTTTTTTATTCATCATTTTATCTTCCTCTTCCTCTGGTTCGTCTATCAGTTATTTTTCCTCGCGGAACAGCTCTTTTCTTTGGCTTCACAGGGTCTACTATTACTTTAGGCTTAGGCCCTGATCTGGGGGCCTGTGGCGCTTTAGGCTTGGGCTTGGGCTTAGGCTTAGGCTTAGGCCCTGATCTTGGGGGCTTAGGCGCTGGTGCTGGTGCTGGAGTTCCTTGCTTTGCCAAGGTTCTACCAAACTCCTGCTGAAACTCTTCAGGACTGTACCGAGTAAGAGCCGTGTCACCCGTCAAACCAAAGGCCGAAGAATCTCGGACATATTCGTTTGTTGCTGGGTCATAACTAAAGCTAGGCATTACCGCCTGGCCGTCTGATCCTACCTGGGCGTTCTGCGCGGCCATCTGGTTCATAAAGTCAACATTTGCCTGGAAGTCACCGGATGGTGCAGGTGTCGTGCTTGCCGCAAGGGTATCTGCCTTCAGTTTAGCCAAAGCGTCAGCAGAAGTAACCCTACCATCACCGTTAAAGTCATTAGCTAAATCAACAGCAGTATTGCCTACGGCTTGATTTAAAACATTCATAGCAGATTGCTGAGCAGGGCTTTGAGGCGCCGGCCTAGGTGCTGGCATTACTCTTGGATTATCTACCCTAGGGGCCGGAGTCTTAACCGTTTGCCTTGTTCTTGTCTTCGGTAATGGCGTAGCTCTACCGTCACCTATACCAGTCAAATTGCCTGGTAATGTGTCGGTGTTTATCTTAACGCCTGGCACTGTACCGGTTCCAGGTCGCATAGGTGGGACCTCAGAAGCTGGTATGCCACCAGGTCTAGGTGCTCTTGGGTCAGGTATTTTTTGACCTGTTCTAAATTCTGCACCACCCATTGGACCACCGCCACCGCCTTGGGAAGCTCTACCGCCACCTAAACCAGGATCAGAGAATAAAGATTCAGGATCTATCTTCGGTGAAGGTGTAGGTCCACGGCCACCAATCCCATTTTGCAAAGCCTCGATTTGAGCTCTTAAATCACTGTCATCAAACCTGGGGATCTCACGTTCAGAGATATTGTTTACCCTGCCACCAAGATCACGGATTCTGGCCTGAATATCACTGGGATCAAACTGTGGAATCTCACGATTAGCCAAAGCATCTATTCTTGATTGAATAGCACTATCGTCAAACCTGGGAATCTCACGATTAGCCAGGGCATCAATTCTTGACTGAATAGCACTATCGTCAAATTGTGGGATCTCACGATTAGCCAGGGCATCTATTCTTGACTGGATAGCGCTGTCATCAAACCTGGGGATCTCACGCTCCGAGATATTGTTTACTCTTCCACCTAGCTCTGCAATTCTTTGTTGAATAGCGCTGTCATCAAACTGTGGAATCTCACGCTCGGATATTCGATTAACTCTTTCACCCAGGTTTCCAAACCTTCCGCCCAACTCTGCAATTCTTGCCTGGATATCACTGGCGTCAAACTCAGGTACTGCAGCAACCGCAGCCTCATTAGCCGCAGCCTTAGCTCTAGCGTCTTCCGCAGCCTGTCTTGCTGCAGCAATATTTGCCTGCACGTTTCTAGGGTCAAAGCCCTCGAACCGCCGTCCCAAGCCACCAACTTCGTTTTGCATGGCATCAATCCGCGCTTGCAAGGCTGGGTCTACTGCTGGAGTATTTTCAATGGCAGCCGCATTATTTGCTGCGGTTTCTTGCGCTGCTGCAATACTGGCTTGTATTGCTGCAGGGTCAAAATTGCCGAACCGGCCAAACTCTCCTTGAAGCGCATTAATTCTTTCTTGGATATCGGGGTCTATGTTAGATACAACCGCAGCATTAGCTGCTGCTGTGGCCTTAGCAGCTTCTGCCGCTTCTGCAGCAGCTGCAATGTTTGCTTGTATAGTGGCTGGGTCAAAGCCGCCAAAGCGTCCTTCAAAGCCGCCAAAGCGTCCTTCCATGGCATCAAACCTAGCTTGTAGATCAGCTATTCTTTGAGCTTCTGCTTCTTCAGCTAAACGCCGCGACTCTGCTTCGGCTGCTTGTTGTGCAGCCATCGCTTCTGCAGCCGCTGCTTGTTGGGCTGCTGCTGCTGCCGCAGCTTCTTGCTCTGCCATCATCTCTGCAGCAATGCGGTCAGCTTCTGCAATAGTAGCAGCATCTGCCGCCGCCTTTTCTGCAGCAACACGCTCTTGCTCGGCTGCAGCGATTGCAGCTTCTTCTGCGGTCTGGGCATCAGCTGCTGCTTGTGCAGCCGCTGCTTCTTCTGCAGCTAATCTTTCCTGCTCCGCCTGGGCTGCCTGCTGATTAGCCAGGGCCGCAGCATCTGCCTCATCGCGGATATATTGTTGAGAAGACATCGTGGCAAATGGGTCGTCCTTCTCAAACGTAAACATTGGATTATCAGTTCTGGCGCCACGGTCAAAAACCGGACGATTCATCAGATAGTCAGCCTGCGCTGCATAAGGGCTTTGCTGGTTTCGGTATTGATCCTGGTACAAGTCAGACAATATCTTGTCATAACTTTGACCGCTAAACAGGGAGCCAGCGCCAGCGGGTGGCTGAGGCATTCTTTGTCCCCCACCAGGTGGTCGCCGCTTAAAGAGGTCGTCTGGCAGGCTGGGGAAGTCGAAGTTACCGCCACCTGGTATTGGCCTTTGCAGGGGTTGAGGCTCTACGGGCATAGGCTGGGGCATAGGCTGCAGTCTGTCAAAAAAACCGCCACCTGTTTGTGGTGGGGGTGGAGGTAGTGCTGGCTGGCCTCCCTGACCACCTAAACCAATTGTATTAGCATCTACTTCTATTCTTTCTCCTCGCGGTCCATAAGCGAATCTTTTGCCGCGAGATGGCATGTCCGCTGGGTACATACCACCAGAAGGGGCGGAGTAAGAAAAACCCTCCGGCATAGGAGCTGGACCGCCACCAAAGCCACCTTCACCACCCAGTCCTGGGTCGCTAAATAATGAGTCGTCGTACCCTGGAGGAGAAATTGGTCCTCGCCCAGGCTTGGGTATTCTAGGCGGAAGTTGTCTAGGTTTAATTGGAGAGCTGTTTCTCGCCATTATTTGTGAACCTATATCACCAGGGAATTGACTCATAATTTATCACCAATTTTTACATGACCAGTAAGATGGTGCGAAAACGTCTTTCTTCTTCTGCACTGCATCGCAGTTGTGCCTGGCTCGAAAGGACTTCTTTCTTGCCGGCTGGTCTGATTTAATTTTCATGTCAGGGTCGCCATACCTAACCAGTTTAACCTGGTCGCCTTTCTTGGCTAGAACCTTAAACTTTTTATTGGCTCCTGGCGTCCTTACCTGTTTGTTGTAACCAGGAAAAGACTCGCCCCTATAGGAGAGCCTTCCTGATTTACCTCTTTTAACATCACCGGTTGTAGCCATTACGCATGGAATATGGTCATGTTAGAAAAGGTGGTAACGTCATACTGCAAGTAAATACCGTCCTTAAATAAGATACCCTCGTCTGGGACGGTGATATCTCTGGAGACAGTAGCACTTGCAACCGTACCTATTTTTAACTGTGAATCACCAGTAATGGATGTTGTGAGAAAATTCAAAACACCCGCCGCTGAAGAACATACAATGTAAGTTCCCTGCAACCTGGCTCTTCCAGCATAAATTGCTACTGCAGCGTTATTAGCCATTCCTACTGAAATGTTAGCTGCTGGTTGCGTATTAACCGCACCCGCAGTAACAGTCTTAAAATACTTGGTTCCGGTTACTGTATTAGCCGATCCAAGCATAGTAAGGGATTCAGTCTGAGCTGCGCCATCAATATCAGTACCTGTAATCAGAATCGTTTTACCAGCATCACCGGTCCCAGTAGTTGTTACTGTAACCAGGCGAGCATTGGTAAAAGATACTGCACCGCCATCAGCGTCAGTACCATTGATAGTAAGGGCGGTATTTGGCTGTTGGTTTGCACCTATTGAAGCAACATCTGCAGCATTAGTGTCGGCCTCAACAAAGAGGGCCGAAGCATCGCTGCCTGAAAATCTAGTGCCCATGATAAGCCTCCAATAGTGGTTTAACGCTCGACAGAGGCCAGGATGTAATCAATGGTCATAGTCTTAGCGGCAGCCTCACCATTCTGAATACCAAAAGAAACAGTTAGGTCTTCATCGTCAGTCACATTAGTCAGGGTAAGCTGCGAAGCTACCTGTGCGTCATCAACAAAGATCTTAAATGCTCCAGCGCCATCTTGGCCGCCATTTGGATCATAATGGAAAGCAATAGTTACAAACGTATCGTTTGCCATTACATGAATGTCTTCATTAGCCGTGACAGCGTTGTTCTTCTCAATATTGAAATCAAGACCAGTTCCGCCATCAGCTTTGATGAAGTAAAAACCATCAGTAGTGTCTAGTGGCGTTGTATCAGTGATACCAAGCCCCATAACAAAATCTGATTGAGTCGCATCACTTACCTTTAGGCGAGCCTTGAAGAACATGTTCTTTCCAGCGCTGAACGTAAAGGCTTCGCCTTTAAGCTGCAAGAAGTCAAGATCATTGTCACCAGCTGCGTTTGTGATAAGCAACAAACCACCTGCACCAGAAGTCAATGCTTCGGTAGCGCTTCCTGTTCCAGCTTCAGTGGTGGTAATAGTCCACTCATCAGCGTGATAGGTAAAGAAGTCGTTTGCATAAGTCACATACTTGAACGGGTCCAGGTACGGAAAGTCATATAGCGGGTTTCCAGCAACTTGGTTGGAAACACCATTTCTAAAGTGTGTAGTAGGCATAACAGTTATCCTCGATTAACCAGCGCAATATGCGCCATTAAGCTACTTATACAGCAAATACTCGCTTGGCCGAATGCTGTTTTTAATCCAAGTCTTAAAAGTATACCACCAATATCAAAAAAGACACAAAAAAAAGGAGGGCAATAAGCCCCCCTTCCTTTTTTACCAACTTAGAGTTATGCGCCTTGCGACCCATAAATACCACGCCAGTCAGAGAAACCAAACGAATAACGCTCACGCGCCTTGTATCGAATGTTTCCTGTGCTGAAGTCAGGCTCCATGTTAGTCTCCATCGCAGTACGCTGGAACATCTTCAGACCTTCGCCACTTTCAGTAACGGAAGTCAACAAGAAGAAGGCGTCTGGGTCAGTCAGGTAATGATTGACCGTGTAGCCACCAGGCAATACGCCTGTGTTCTTGATAGCGTTAATGTCGTTGTCAGCAGTACCTGAACGCAGTTGCGAGTTCAGAATACGGTCAGCAACAAACACTAGCTGTGGAGGTACAACCAACTTAGTAGCCTGGACTGAAACAGTAAGACCCTTATCATCGGTAAATGTGCTGATATCAATCAACGCATCTTCCAGGGAAGTTTCATTCAAGTCTGCCATGGTAGTTGCACGGTTAGCCGCAGTTCCGCCGCCGGCTAATGGGTGAGCGGTGTTAATCATAGATACGCCGTCTCCTCCAGTAAAGCCCGCATTGAATGCGTTGTTCAGTACGTCAGCACCTTTAACTTCCTTGGTGTTAGCCATAGATCGAGCCAAAGCCTTCACATATCGCTTACCAAGTGAGTCATAGAGATTGTCTTCCACGGCTTCGTCCGTAAGGGCAAAGGCTAGTGCAATCGTCTCCATGGTGTATCGTGCTGAGTAAGACTCAGATGCGTTGTCAAAAACAACACTCTGGCCTTCCGTCTTAGTAGGTGCTGAACCGAAACCGGTAATCAACACTTCTTCTTCGTAGGCACGTTGAGAGTCTTCAATAGCGAAGATCTCTTCGTACTCTTTCTCGTAGCTGTCATAGCTCATACCGAACAAAGAGTTTAGCCCAGGCTCTAGCTCTTTAGCTAGTTGTGCTCTTGAAATAGCCATTATCTATTCTCCTTATTAAGCTAAGCCAGCGCCTTTCACACCCATAATGTGGTTCTGAATAACCACCATTACGTTTGTGTTAGCACTTGCTACGTCATCGTTATCGGGATCCTGGGATATGTCGATAGCCTTGAGTGGTAACGTGGTAGCAGTTGCTCCCGTAGTTACGTCAAGTTCAACATTGCTGCGTCCAGAAGCGGTGTCACCAACACTTGATTGATCGACAATATCGAAATTTCCGAACAGGTCGGCAACTGGGAAAGTTGCGTCAGCCTGCACTTCAAATACGGTATCGGGATCGTCAATCACAAATGCGATGATGTCACTCTGTACTATAGCGCCAGGGTAATAGTTGCTAAACACTTGCTCACCAGAGGTGGGGTCCGTGTATTGACAACCGTTGAATACTCCTACAACAGGAACAGTGCTTGAAGCAGCTGCACGCTGAACCGTACCACCGGTAAGCTGTTTTACCAGATCACCTTGGAAGATTGCGTTCGTTTCATTAGACGCAATTCTATAACGGCTCTGGCCACCTGAGTAAGGAGCTCCGCCCATCATGCGGGACGGCTTTAAACCAAATGCGGCATCTTTATTGCTCATAGGTCATTTCCTCGTTTATTTTCTGCCAAAGGTTACTTGGGAATCCCTCTTTGGATCATACTTGACATAACGACCATCTCTCTGAGCATCCCCGAACATGTTATTGTCCAGAGCATCTTTTGCAGCTTGATTCTTACCTTCGTAATAATCTCGCCTCTCAGCAATCGTTTCATCAGGCATCTTCGCAAGAAGAAGGCCCTCGTTATATATGACGCCCATATGTCGGCCATTGTCCATAGTCGGTAGACTTTCGGACCACTCTGGAGGAAGATCTGAGCCTTTAACCAGCTCCCATCCTTCTCTAATGCGGCGAGAGACATTACTTCTGTCTTCCGATCCCAACATGGACTCCCGAATCCACCGATAGGTATAACCTGCGGGTGGTTCAGGCGTTTCCAGCTTTCGTACTGGACGCCACGGTTTACGTCGAGTCTGATTATCGTGCGCTCCACTTTCACGCGAGGTGCGATTACTTTTTGATTCTGTCATGTTACATCTCCTCCTTTGCTGAGATTTTTTGTTTCTCTTTAGCTACATGCCGCAACCACGTTTCCATGGTCATGTTGTGCGGTTTTAAGCCACGGAGGCGCTCCACTTCAGAGTTACTAAAAGTAACACCGCTCCTGTTGCCTCGTGTTTGTTGCCGTCCGCCTGGGGAGGCGGAGGAAGAGACTCTTTGCACGGCGGGCCTGCTTCCATTTGATACAGCTTGGTTAGTGCCATTTGTAGCATTAACCAGTTTAGGATATACCTTTCCAACGCGAGTGTCCAATTCACCGTAATAATCGTCACTGTCAGGCTCGAAACCTTCATTGATTAAATTAAAGTGAGTGAAGTAAGCAAACTGAGTCGCCTGCAAATGCTCCTGGTCTTCACCATTGCCATACCACTTATTTCTTTCGTGCCAGGTTAGGGCTTGATCGGTAGGCGCTGCCACTACTTGTTGCTGAGGCTGAGACTGTTGATCGTTGTACGCTTGGTACTGGGCTTGTTCCTGGGCTTGAGATTCTGCAACTGCAGCCTGCTGGCGAGAAGTCTGAACGCGCAATCTCTCTTTCTGAATGCTCATGTCATTCTTCAGAGTAGTTGCTTTAGACATTAACTCAGGGTCACCACTGGCAACAGCCTTCTTATAAAGATCATCGACCTGAGATTCTTTTGCCTCAATAGCCTCGGCTTCCTTCGATAGAACCGTCTGATCCTGCTGAGCGGTGTAGGCTCGATATTGCTGCAGCTCACGCTCTTTAGCCAGGGCAATTTGCTCTAGCTGCGCGGCTCGCTCTTCCGCCTGCTTGTTCTTGGCGTTGAGCTTGTTGATTCTTTTGCTGACAGACTTGGTGTAATTTTCCAGCTCATCTTCGCTGCTGGACTTTAACTCCTCGCCCTCCGGTGGATCGTCAACAATTTCAATTTCAATTTCTTCGTTTTCTGGCAGTTCTTCTGCCTGGTTGTTCTCAATCATCGGAAGCTCACTATGTCGTCAGGGTCAAGGATAGTACCAATGACTTCATCGTCATTGATAATGCGGACTTCAGCACCATCTTCCAATTTAAACCTGGCGCCAGAATATCGACCAATAAGAACCCATTCTTTCTCAACACACCAAGGCTTGTCGCCATACTTTGCTTTATCGTTATAGCAAAGAGGACCCATCTTAACTACATATGCGACTACAGTGGCCAAAGCCTCTCTATCCAAAGTTTCTTTGGTTAAAGCAATACCACCTTTTGTCTGCCCTTGTCCTGCATAAGGCAGCACAAGCATTCTCCAACCTGTTGGAGTAGGCATACGATCAATCAAACTAAGGTCCAACAATGAAGGATCTAACACGCGGTTATCTCCTTCTAAGTAGGCGCTATCTATACTGGATGATGTTTTACTCAAACTTGTTCTCCTTATAAAAGTCTTTTATGGTCATTTCTACTAAGTTTAACACTTCTAGTTGACCTTGCAAACTTTTATAATGTTCGATATCTTTTAGCATACCTTCCATCATCACTTCTTGGATCTGACTCCTGCGCTCGGCCATAGCCCTTTTAAGGGTGCTCGCCAGGGTAAGCTCATCCATCAGACTTTCTCGTAATAGTACAAGCCTTTAGTTGCTGCGCCAGTACCTCTGGTCTTCATGCGCTTTACTTCACCGCCCATCTTCATGCCTTTGGCGGTCTTCATTGCAATAGCAACCGCCTGGGCTTGTGGTTTACCTTCGGATCGAAGTTTTTTAATATTCTTTCCAACTGATTTTTTACCTTTATCTAATGGCATTATTTTTTACTCCCAGCATTTGCTTTAGGTTTTGCTGCAGCCTTCTTCTTAGGGGCAGCCTTCTTTTTGGGCGCTTTCTTAGCTTTAGGAACATACGCCTCATTTACGTCTGGTGTTGATAGGTCGTCAGCGACATAATGTCCCTTATCGTCTCTAGCTCTCTCCATCTCTACCGGAGCTGGGGCAACCATCTCAACCCTGGCATTTGCTGCAATAGCTTTCTTTGCTGCAGCCAGAGCTACTTCATCACCGTTAATCCTTGCCATCTTAGCAGCTAACCGCAAAGCATCTGAATGCTCCAGGTCTTTTCTTGCCTGCTCAGCCTTCTCTCTAATTAGCTTTTCAGCCTGGCGCTCTAGCTTCTTGATAGCCCGAAGCTCTTCTTGTTTTTCTAAAACATAACTTGTTGTCATCTCATGCCTCCAAATTTGGCTCTCATTTCGGCCAGCTTTAGATTGGCTTGTTGATCCAGACGGCGATCAGCGATTCCCAACTTATCATCAGCGACCTGTTTAGTAGTGTCTATACGTTGCTGAGCTATCGCAACATCTTGCAGGTTTTCGTCCTGCTTAGCCTGTTGCTTCATGTCAAACTGCTCAGCGTCTTGGTCTATCTCTTTATCTCTTAACTGCAACTCCTGCTGCCTAATGGCAACCAAAGGATCTGTCTCAGATCCCGTATCCATTGAAGCAAGAAGATCTTGGGTAAGCTGCGCCATGATCGGGGCACTGTAACCCTCTTGCATCATTTGAATATCCGCCTGCATAGCTGCTACCTGGTCAGGCGGAACCTGGCCAGATTGAGCTTGCTGCTGCATCTCTTGAACCTGCTGCTGCACTTCTGGAGGCATCTGCTCCTGAGCCGCATCATTTGCCATAAACTGCAGGTGCTGCATCATGTGAGAGATAATCCCGCCCTGGAGCTGCGGAGTTGTTTTCACAATCTCAGTCATAAAGAGAGACTTATGCGCCTCAATATGCGCCTGGTGATTCTGGGGCGGAAATGCGTTAGCAGGTTGCCCCATCATAAAGCCACTGTTCTCCATGCCAGCATCCACCGGTTGAGGCGGCTGTGGCACAGGGGGAGGAGTAAGCAGTGAGTCTATGTTATCAACACCCAGGGCGGCATACATTCGGCGATAAGCCTCATACATACCATTGGGACCATGTATCTGCGGATTGCTCTGAACCATAGTTAAGAGCTCTTGAGCCAAGGTTATTCTCTGGCTCTGACTGAAGATATTGGGATCACTGACAGGGATAATATCTATCCGTCCATCAAAGTCTTGTCCTTTTATCTCCTGGGGCCCGCTACCATTATCATAAGGATAGCTAGGAGGCAGATACTCCCCAAAAACTTTTGCAAGTAAATTAAACTCTAAGCGCTGCGAATAATGCAGCCGCTTGTGGATCGCAGACATAACCTTAGTGCCGCGCTCCAGGAGAGCTACTGTAGTGCCAACCGGCATAGCCTGGTTAGCATCACCAATGTTCATATCTCCAATGCTGGCAAATCGCTTACCTGAATCAACCAGCATGGCCAACATTCCCTGCAGTACGCTGCTGGGTTCTTTAATTGGCAATGGTATCAGGTTGTCTTTCAGGGACGCGCCGGTGGTGTCAATATCTCTAAACTCACCAGGCTGCAGCGGATTGTCCTCATCCCTGATTCTCATCCCGCGAGCCTTAAATCCTGCAGGTAAGTTAGCCAGGGTGCCGGCATCAATAAGCTGGCGGAGAATAGATGTGGAGGCTTTAGATATGCCACCAATCATATGGCTGAGACCTAAGCCATAAAAGCCCAAGCCAGGTAAAAACTTGTACTGAACAAAGAAATTAATCTTATCTTTAGATGGGTCGTCTTCCAGGTAGTTTCTTCTAATAGACAGAACCTGCTGACTTCCCTCATCAATCGTAACGATATAGGGTAGTTTTAAACCAGTCTCTTCGCCATCTTCTCCAATGTCTTCAAAGCCTGGTATATCCAGGACGCAATGAGTCTCATAGACAACATGATCTCGATCTTCCTGGTAACTTGGAGCCATGCCCTCAATTTCGTCAATCTGCTCCTCAATCTCACTGCGACTGAAGTGCTGCCCGCCGCCCTTGAGCTCTACATCCGCATAGAATCCAGAGAGCTGCTGCTTCTTAATCTCGTTCCTGGACATGTTGATTACATGCGTGACGCGCTCAGCTGAGCTTAAATCTGTGGCTTCATAAGGGACAATTAAGTCCTGGGGCATAATGAATTTTGACAATGCACGATTCTGAACCGTGTCGTAATAAACTTTCTTAAATGCGCTACCTGCCAGGGGCAAATAGAACAACAGCATATCTAGCTCAGGGTCATATTCTTTCATCACGTTCATGATGTAGAAATTCATAAACTCCTGAACGCGCTCAGCCTGAGATTCAACCTCAGCAGTCCTGGCGCCCATGATCTCAGTCTTAACCGGACCTTTTGCTGGGAGTAATTCTTTATAAGCCTGGGCCTGGAATTGAGTTACGGCCTCAGCAAGGATTGGGTGAATAACGCCAGAGCTACCCTCGAAAGGCGTGGATCTAGCATCATCAAACTTCATACCCAGGTACTTTAACCCGTCAGTATAAGTCTTCTCCCAGTCTGACCTGGACTCTTTATCAGCCTTGATAGATTCGAGAACGTCTCCAGCCAGGGAGCTTAGCTCTCCAGAATCTAAGTAATCAACCAGGTTGACGTTGAAATCTACCTGCGGCGCTTCATCTACCGCATCAATCTCATCATCAATCAGGATATCTTTTTCTGTGACCAATACCTGGGCTGCATTCTCTATTAGATCCTGGCGAGAAGGCTCCTGCATAACTTCCATACCAGAACCTAGCTGGATAATGTCGCCATCATCTTCGGTGCCTAAATTTCTTTTTTCAATCGCCATCAGTAATATACCACCCTATCTCTTTTTAAGAATTGGGCCTCGTCTTTATAATCAGTCTCCAGGTTTAGGAATCCGCCCTGCCTAAACCGCATCAATGCCATTGTAGCACTGTCACAAAAGTCATCGTGCTCACCAAACGGAAAGGCTGCCATTTCTTCTATCACTTCTTCTGCAAAGCCTTCTTCGGGTGCCCACACCATTCCTGATTCAAAAATAGGCGCCACTGAATTCATTCTTGCTATTTTATCTTGACCACGGCTCGGTGTATATGCCATAACAGGTATTCCCATTCGACGCAACTCTTGCGTTAAGGGTGTACCACTAGCCTTTGCCTCAATCAAAACACAGTCCGGTTCCCAATATTTATACTCATCATACGCTAATCTTTTCAATTCTGGAAAGTCTAAGCGAACACGCTTCGCATCCAGCAGCATAATTGCCTCTGGACCATCAGGCTCTGGCTCAAAAACTGCCCAGGTAGTAATGGCTGAATAGTCAGCTGTTTCCTTGGCTGAGAACGCAGTATCGTAAGATTGAATGACATAACTGTAAGCAGGAACGCGATCCTCCTCCCACATTTTCCACCACTCTCTTTTTACAATAGCACCACTCTGGGCAGTGGGCTGCTGCATCCACTGAGCATTCCACTTGCTAATCGGCAGAGAAGCCTTCACTGAAAGCAGCTCTTCTTTCTTCCAAAACTCAGGCCATAAAGGTTCTTCTGACTCAGGCATGATCGCAGGGAATTCAACAACCTCCCACTGATCGGCATGCTCTTCGCCCTGGCGTGAAAGGACCTTTCCAACCAGGTCCTTAGTGCTCCACCTGGTCATAACAATAATAATAATCCCACCTGGCTGCAAACGCTGCCGAGGACCGGACGTATACCACTCATAGGCTGCATCCATGGATGTGGGCGAGAGGGCGTCCTGCTCAGAGTGAGGGTCATCAATAATTAGAAGGTCAGCACCACGACCAGTAATGGCGCCACCAACACCCGCATAGAAGGATTCACCTTCCTGGTTAGTGGTCCATCTTCCTGCAGACTTGTTGTCTGATTGTAATTTTAAATCAGGAAAGACATGCTGATAGTTTTCGCTATCAATAAGGTTTCTGACTTTTCGACCAAACCGTACCGCAAGCTCAGCGGTGTGGGTTGTCTGAATGATCTTGAGATCTCCCCTGCGGCCCATCATCCAGGCTGGGAAGAATGTAGAGGCAAACTCGGACTTGGAATGCCTGGGGGGCAAGCAAACAATTAAACGCTTGAGCTTGCCATCAGCAATACGGTTAAACTTCTCACCGATAATCTTATGGTGCCGACCCAGGATACACTCAGGCCACATATGCTTCACAAAATTAATAAAGTCGCTCTGACAGTGATCTTGCTTTTCAAGTCTCTGATATCGGCTCAATAGAGCCATGGCTTCTGTCTGCTCAGCTTCGGAAAGAACGTCAAAGTCTTTGAAGTCTATATTAGACATGGCACCATTCTTCATTAAGCCAAAGAAGGGCCTCAGCCTCTCTTCGCCGCACCAGGCCATCCAGGACCTTGCCACTGGCTTTATTCCAGCGTTTTAGTTGGTGAGGAACGTCATCCAGGGCTCCAGAGTTTAGCCTGGTAAGAAGAGTAGAGGATTTTAAATTAGTTGGGCCCAGGTTAAATGTCCAGGCTACCAGGGCGTCAAATTGATTTTGCGTGAGCTCAGTATCTACCAGGTCGTTGACATAACCCTCGAATTCTACCAGGTCATCTATGAGGATCTTTTCAGCATCGTCCTTGGTGCAAGTATCGCCTTCACTTACTCCCCTGGTATGGCCATAGCCTATAGTCCAAACGTCTGCGCTGCACTGGTATGCTCCCAGCTCGCAGCCCTCAAACTTTTTTATTAAGGCAACACCTTCTCCGCTTGTTTTCATAATATCTGGTATCTCCTGGCGCTTATGCTGTTTTATGCAATTATTGACAACATTGTACAGCCGAACGAGCTGGGCGTATATAATCATCTATCAGGCAACCAAGATAGTAGCTATTTTTCTCGCGCTACATTTTTTGTCTTCTCGTAGGAACGCATTGCTCCCATGCCGAGCATGCCCATAAGGACGGGGGTGAGAAGAGATGGGTCAACTTCTGGCACATCAAACCAAATGCCAAGCACCTGGGCCAGGATCACATTGTATAAAAGACCAATTCCGCAAATCCAGCCCACAAATGGGCGCCATCCAGCTACAAAAAGGCTTTTATGGGCAGCTTCTACCTTATTGACTTCCAGCTGCGCCTTGTTAATTTCTAATGCCTGCTTGGACGCCAGGGTTGTAATCTCGTGGGCTAGGGCGTTAGCCTGGTCCTTATCCTCAATAAATTTATTTAAGAGGCCGGTTACGGGTCCAATCAGTTTATCTAACATTATCCCATCCACTTAGACACGGCAAAAACCGCTATGATTGTTGGGTATATCCCCCAGAGCATGCGCTCTAATTTGTCAAATCGCTTACTGCCACCATCAAGCCTGCGTTCAATATTTTCATATCTAATCGTGCATTCAGCTTCATGTTTTTCGATTCGGGATATTGTCTCTTTTATTGTGGCCATAATAATTTATTTCACTTTAGTCTAATGGTGTTTGTGCCGGCAATCCTATTCGAGGGCTGTCCTCATCCTCTCCGTCACCTGCCTTTATCGTCGAAAGATCTATTCCCTTGGTTATAAACATATCGGGATAACATACCGTTTTTTCAGGCTCGCTTACACAAAAAAAATTATTAAACTTCATCACATAGGAATCTTGCTCTTTGGATTCCCATATCCTGTTTGACCAGACGCGAGTCTCTACATCTAAAGAGACCCCAAGAGTCACAGCCAGCCTATTATAAATATATACCGACCTGCTGGGGCTGCATTTTCCAATGTTATACCTAAACCAGTGTATAGCTCGGAGCTTTCGCTCGGTGGTATCGTGTACTCCACCAAGAAGATTAAAGGTCCTTAAATCGCAACCTTTTACTTCTGGCTTTGTGCGATAAGCAGCTCCACCAGCTTTTGTAGCTTTGCATCAGAGGACTTTGCCGTCTCCTGCATCTCTGTCAAATTTTTCGTTATGCTCTTAATCGCCTGCTCATTGAGCTTGGTAGATGTGCCATTTTCGACGCTTTTCTTGCTTGTCTCAATAACAATCTTTTCCACGCGATCAAGCTCTTTCTGAGTTGTCTCAGCATTTGCCTGGGCAGCACCATAGGACGCCGCGCCTATAAAAAGGCTAACAATCAAAGGAATCGCCCAGGTGGGGACCTTCACTATATTTTCTGACATTTCTCCTCCTAGTGAGAGGCTTCAGTCGCCTCATCATCTTCACTTAAAGAGCTGGTCAACATGTTCACGAAAGCTTCTCGGCCTACTTTTAGCTGATCCATGTTAAAGCCAAGACTGCCCAGCTTCTTGTCCAGGTCTGCTATGTGGTTGACCATAGCAATCTGCTGCTCATTTAAGTCTTGAATGTTGTGCTCTACGTCATTGACAGTAATGGTTTTCTTTTCGTTTTTAGCCACTATAAGTCTCCTTATTTAAAGTTAAGTTTAGCTCCAGGGAACCCCTGTGGCCTGTGTTGATGCACGATCAATTTGACCTTGCACTCGTGCCTTACGGTTATCTTCAACGCGCTTTTTAGCTTCAGCGGCTGTTTCTTCACCTTCTTT
>Ga0209336_10000747_pt1 | contig 16427 bp, 15 predicted proteins | sample LinPmetageLP32_FD_184042 | JGI IMG/M metagenome (GOLD analysis project Ga0209336, IMG submission 184042) | Marine viral communities from the Pacific Ocean - LP-32 (SPAdes) (version 2) | ecosystem: Environmental > Aquatic > Marine > Oceanic | place: Pacific Ocean | collected 2009-08-23 | reverse complement strand
CTTGATGAAAACAGAAGGGGCGGAAGAACCCGCCATAGCCATATCAAAAACCAGTTTATCGGAAGACATTATAATATATAACAATATAAAAATGTCATGATAGTTTCCTTTAAATATTAATCTACGGAAAATTTTATGTTCTTATTTCTAGAATTTAGGTCTAAACCCTCTAGTTTCTTGTCTAATTGTTCTTTTAACCCGCTTCCTTGAATTTTAGAAGTGGAATTTGCCTTGAAAGTTCCTAAACTTTGAGAGATCACGGAAGTAGATATATATCCTAATCCAGATGTGTAAATCGTATTCATTATATATTTATAAGTGATTATAAAATGAATATATTATTATTCCCATATATCTATTTCGCTAATATGTTTCTTATTGTTAATAAAATAGTAATATCGGGGTCTAAAATTGTTAGAGGAACGCCATCTCTATCTAAAAGTTGCACTCTTAATTCGTTGAAATAACCATCTGCTAAATCATTATAGAGAAACTCGGGCGGGGAGTAGTCAATATATCCACCAATAGGAACATTAGGTGCTATACTGAAAATTTTAGTTTGAGGATTAGCGTAGGGGTTATTTATTCCAGTACATGTAACTATGATGTTTCGGTTTGGTTGGACTGATGGTATATTGCGGGGAGTGAAATCAGAAGATTTTTGTGTTTGATCTGTTGTTTGTGTTGAGGCGGGAAATGTCCCAGCATTAAATCCTATGGTTTCGCTAAAATTGTTGGTTGATAGGATTATTAATTTTGTTGTTTGTCCCCCAGCACTAAAAGGCATACTCTCGGGGTTGGTGAAACCCGTTGGGAGTGAGGTCGGGACACTATACATATTAGCAGCAATAGCATAATCTGTGGGTGATACTTTTAATTCTAAATAATATACATTCTGACCGCTTGCATTAACTAAAAAGTGATTATTGATAATCATCTGACTCTGTAAATAAAAGTTAATATCACTAATTTCATAAAGTCCGTTAGGGATCGTGATTGTATGAGTTGTATAAGCACCAGCAGCAGTAGGAAACTGATACTGAAATGAGTTGTTATTGAGTGGGGTTACATTAATGTTTTCCCATGAGTAGTATAGTTGTAATTGGGCTATTGCTAATTGTTCGTCTTTGAACTGAACTGATGTAGGGAATTTATACACCAAAGTAGAGTTTTTACCATCATCAACTAAATTATCCTTATTTAAAACTAGAGTGTGCGACCCAGTATTATTGTGAGAAGACGAAGACATATTATAATATAACGATATATTTATTTATCATCATTTCCTAAATTAATAACCCATAGATACAAGAGTTTCAAGTATAGAAAGGACTTCGGTTTTAGATAGTCGGCGATCATTCATAAACTTCATAAGAAGCGTTTTAAGTTCCTTAACTATTTGAGGGCTGTCATTTCCAGCCAGTATTTGACCCTTTAATACTTGGAATCGGTGTTCTTCTTTTTCATTTTTACTTTTATTAGGTGTAGGGAGGGATAGTTTTGAACCCAATTTAGTTGTTGATGATATAGTTGATAAAAGTAGTTTATCTTCCTCTGATAGTTCTTCAAGGTCACTATATTCTGGTTTCCCATGATCTAAAATACAAGTTAAAATGTTTGCTAATTTTTTGGAAATTCTTTGAACTGGAAGAGATGGGACAGATTGATTAGATGGTTGACGGATACACAATTTTCCCTTCATTAAATCACTCTTACGAATCCATTTGCTTCCTAATTTATGGAATCCACGCTTATCCATGTCATATTTCATAACTGGTCGTAGTGCAATACCAGTTCCTTTTATAGTATCTGTATCTTCCACAACTCTTGCTACTGATGTTGGTAATGATCGTGGTTGTCTTTCATACCAATCTGTGTATATAGCAGTCATAGAAGCACTACTTGCTCGGTTCAGAATAGTTTTACCCATCTTAATATCACCAGCAACACGCAGTTTTTCTAAAATTTCTCTTTGTTTAGATACTTTCAATTGCCTAAATGATTCTGGTGTGAATAGTGCCGATTCACCATCTACAAATTCAGCTTCTGCTTCTGGTAGGGGGCGGTTAAAATCACCACTTTTAAGTTCTGTCTTAACTAATGAAACAAGGGCTTCTCTTTCTAGAATATCTGAATTAGGTAATCTGATTTTCTCGGCAATTTTAAAAAGGATCTTATCACTATCCATAAGATCCCTACGAGTAACAGCACCTTCTAAATCTTCAATCAAAACAATAATATCTTTATTTGATGGGACATTATCAAGCATTTTACTTAATAACGCTCTAATATCCTTTTGAACTGGGAATTGTCTTAAATCTGCGAGTTCATCACGAGTAGGTATTTGTCTTCGCAAAACTCTAATCATTTCTAACACATTAGTTTTCATAGGACTATCAGTAGACACATTTACAATATCTTCTAATCGGTCAAGTGTATCAAAATTAACGAGTGTTCCTACAATATTCTTATCCGTTAATAAAGCGGTTTCAGTCCCGCCCGTTTGAAGACCATATCTCACCCCTAATGTTCGTTCAGCATTCTTAATCATTTGTCTTAAATATGCTACAAATATAGGGGAAGGGACACCCTTTCTGTATTTTATCTGAATATCGGGAATAATAAGAGCCATAGCATCGTTTAAAAATGTTAATTCTGTATCATTTAATTCACTTATAATAGCTTCTGCTTCGTCGGGACTGGTTATTTTATAAAGGTCTTGTAACACTTCAACTTTCATTTTTAAAACATCGCCACGCTTATCACTCGCCGTTCTAGTGTCATCTCTCATCTTAACCACTTCACCAGTTTCTTCTAAAATATTGATCGCATCAGCGGACTTCTGAATGTTTGCCGCTTTCAATCTTAAATTAGACATATAGGTTTCTCTGTACTTCGCTAAATCAGCGGGTTTGACGCCAGTTGGGATTGACATCTGTTATAACATATATATACATTTAAAAATCTATATATATACAATTAAAATAGGTTGATATTTACTTATTCATCGTCGCTGTCATCAGTTATTGCTGTAAATTCATCTTCATTTTTCTTTATTATTTCATATTCTTCTTGTTCTTTTTTGGTTCTTTCAGCATATTCTTTATGGCGTATCTCGTCTTCGGCATCAAGTCGCTTTTCAATTTCTGGATAGACACCCCGCATTATATCTACCTTGTTAGGATCAAAATCTTCGGTGAAAATCTCACGCTGACATACTTCATTAAAATCAGATTGTAATTTTAAATCCCATTCTTTTTCTGTATCGGGAAGATGAGTGATATAATCATTCAACTTCTCATTAAAGCGTTTTTGTTCTCTCGGTTTAAGACGCTTAAAGGGTTTTAATGGGTAGTGTTCCATAGCGTCCATTATAATAACTCGTAATCTATCCACATTTTCTACTTTACTGAAATCTGCTAAACCAAATCCCATTATACAATACCTATATATAATAATTTTAAACTATTAACTATTATATATATAAATTAAAATGAACCTTCTATAAAATCAAAAAAGTCAAACCTTTCTTTTATTTCATGATGTTCTTCTTCTCGTGTATAACGATTTTTGAAGATGATAAAATAATACCTTCCACGCCATTTTTTGACACTACAAACTACAATTTTATAGATATAGACATGCTTCTCTTCATATAACTTTTTCAATCTGGGTGGTGTAAGTGATGAAAGACAATCACTATTACCCAGAAAAGCAACCCCCTTATTTGTCTTACCACAAAAATATTCCGTTAATTTAAAAAAAGCATTAACTCGTTTGGTTGCACCATCTTCACCATCTGGCTCTTCCAGACGAAAAGGTGGATTACTTATAACCCAATCTATAAGTGTAGTTTCTAAATCTATATCTTTATAATCCCTTCCATCTTGTATTTCAGATGTTATTAAGAACTGATTATCGGGAAATGCTCTAACAAAATTACCTTCCCCAGAGAATGGTTCAAAAACAACATCTTCTGTGGTGAGATCTGGAATATGTTTAACCAGTTCAGAACAAAGTGTTTCTGGTGTCTGATGAAAATAATAAACTTCGTCTTTTTGCATACTATAATATACGATTATATAATAATTTCCCTAAATATAATTCATATTAATATTTCTCTGAATACAAAGCAACAATCTCATACTGACACAAACTATTTTGACGGGCTGTATTCATTCCACAAGAGTAATCTAATTGTGAAAGTCGTTTAACTAGTATATTCAGAGAAATATTTGATTTAACCCATAACCAAGAACGAGTTGTTAATTCATTAAAATTATCTACTCGTATCTCTCCAACCAGTCCCCCAAACGCTCTAATAGCTAAATCAGCATCTAATGATGACTCTGGTTGCCCTATTGTATTACCGCTTCCAGTTTTCAAAAACTCCCAATCATTATGTTTTTTTGGAAATGTTATTTTAGGTCTTTCAATATCTCTGCGTTCCCATATTTGAAAACAACATTTCACAGACATTTTTGGTGTGAAACAACATGGGGTAGTTGGTAGTTCATCATCATATACCAGATGGAAGTTTTTGTTTAATCTATTTATGATACTACGCTTTCTAAAAGTTCTCGGTATTATAAATGCTATTACATTCGCCCATTTCGCAGAATGATTGAAAAAATGAACCGCTAATGAACCGCTAAATGGTGGGTTTCCCAATACCATTATATTTTTTTTATCGCTTGGTGGGTTGTAATTAAAAAAATCCATTTTTATAATATCTTCGTGTTCTGGTGCAATATCTAACCCAACCTTTTTATCAGTTGGTATTTGATTAAAAAAACTCCCGTCGCCAGAACTAGGTTCTACTATTAAATCCCATTTGGGAATATCATATAGTCCGAATATAGTGTCAATACACTTTTTAGAACACGCACTAGTTGTATAAAATTTATCTAACCCTTCTTTGCGTGTATCCGTTAGATCCCGTTTTATCTCTGTCATATATAATATTTATCTATATTTTAATTTACCTAAATATAATTCATATTAATATATTCTATTTCGTCTTTTGTAATATTAAAATAGTCATATATATCTTGTGGATTACCAGAATATTCCATGTCTGGTAAGGGAAAACTTTTTAATATTTTTATGTTGTTAAAATTTCCATATCTACAAATGTTATTAATAAAAACATATAATGGGTGTTGTAATATCTGTAAATATTTCTCTGCTTGTTCTCTGTCATTACACATTATAAACATAATTGATTGGGTCATTCCACAATTATCAATAAATAGTTTATATTTGTCTGTTAGAGAGATGAATAGTTTAATACCATTTTGAAATTTATGCGGTTGTGATGCGTATACTATTTGACTTGGTGTATGAATTAATTTGTATTTATACACATCTGTTTTAGTATCATTTATTAAATGTTTTTTTGTGGTTTTATGTAAATCACTACTGGTTTGACAATTGAACTTCATGAGTTCATCATTATCAATAGTTTTAGAGAGAATACTTTGCACCATTTGAGAATACAATAATGGAATGTAATTGCGTTTCTGTGATACTACTGAACTAATATACTCTTTTTTTTTCCAAACACCAGATACATTTATGTTTTTATAAAAGGGGCGGTTCTGGATAATATACCAAGTGAAACTTGAACCTATTTTTTTGAAATACTTTTTAGATGAATGAATATCTAAATGAATAATTTGTAATTCTGTAAGTTTTTTAATCAGTACATTCTTATTGGAATATGAAAGCCAGTTATTAGGTGTCAAAAACAATAAATACCCGTTTTGTTTTAGTTGGGATAGTGATGTTTCAATAAAATCTTTTATTAAATTGTGGTTTTTAGAAGACCTTTTACCATTATCCATAAACTTTGCATAAGGCGGGTTCGCTACTATTAAATCGTATTTTTTAACATTTTCAAATGTAAGAAAGTTGTGTTTAGATATTTTTAAATCATATTTATTAGCACAGAACACATTACGGACATTTACTAATCTCTCTTCGTTAATGTCATTAAACTCTAAAATCTGTTCTACTATTGTCTTTTTATCGTGATGTTTTAATAACTCAAATAGAATGGGTATATGGAAGTTTCCATTACCACAACACGGGTCTAATATAGATAAATCTTTCATTTTCCATAACTCATTTGGTATTTTACTAATCATTTCATTAATACATGATATAGGCGTAGGTTCATCATTTGATGATTTATAAGTGCTTCTATCTGTGTTTAATGTTCCATCGTAGTATTTCTGTATTTCACTAAATGCTGAGTCATCAATAGTTATTTCTGACATATAAATTATAGTAATATTAAAATAATCATCAACCCTCCACCTTTTTTTTGGATTTTTATCAACCCTCCACATTTTTATTTTTTTAGGGGGTGTTTTTTTAATATATATAGTGTTTTAACTTAAAGAAAATGGGTAGATTAGTCCCAGAAACCAGAAAAGGGTGGATAGTTGGTTGCCTTATACAACCCTCCACAACAACCCTCCACACTTTTCTATTTCCTCTTTATTACTACTTTCTTACCTATATGGTAAGGGAATATAAGGATATGTAGTATATATTTACAAAAGGTGGATAGTGTGGATAGTTGGATAGTTAAAATGACAGAATGAGTGGAGATGGTTTTTTTGATTCAGTAAAACCAAAAAAGTATCTGTCCTAACATTAGTTTTGGGGGGGTCTAACCCTCCACCTTCCACGACCCTCCACATTTGTTAAATAAATAATAAACAAAATCATTTATTATTTATATATTATTAAAACTTTATTAAACACTCTGGTTCTAGTTTAAAATGTTTAACTAATCCTTTAAAGTTAAAAACTGACAAGTTCGCTGTTCTTGTTTTTTTTGTTTCTATTAATTTATTATTATAAGCCCATAATTTTACTCTTCTCATAAGGGCTATTTTATTACATTCGTAATTATGAATATGTTGATCTGTTTTAAAGTCCCGAAATGAATTATAAATTTCTTCGCTGGTATATCCTTTTAATACGCCAGATTCACCATCATCATCATCTTCTGTTTCACATTCAACATCATCTTCATAATAACCCTTACGATAGAATATTTCAGTTAAATTTTTAATATACAATTCAATAATATCTATGTTTGCATCTTGTATAATTTTCTGGTATTCTGTCATGGGTGTTTCAGATAATCTAATATCACTACATTCAATAGTCATAAGATATTCATAAAATGTTCTCATACAATCATCACACCCGATAATAGCATTTAATTCTACAAAATGTGTCATATTTCCCTTTAATTCATCACTACAACGGATAATCCAATTACGGCGATCTCCCTTCTTTGTTTTAATTGGATCTTCATTATTTGTTCCACCCATGAAACGATGGACTGATTCAATTGAATAAGGTTTATCACCCTCACCTTTGATATTCATAGTTTCATCTGTTAGAATATTCTTAATTCTACCCTCAGCATCTTTTGAGTTTCCCTTTCCGAACTCGTTAATAATTACTATGTAGGCATCACCCATTAGATGATTGAATTTTCCCCACACTTGATTTTCTGGTTGAGATGTTTCCAAGTATTTAAATTTTCCTACTAACCTACGCAGTATTTTATTAAATGTTCCCTTACCAATACCTTCATCACCTATAAATATAGGAAATTTACCAATTTTATCAGCGGGAAACTGGAACATGTGAGCCAACCATTTTAATAGGTGTTCGTATTGAATTTCGCAATTATTACATAAAACTTTCATAAGATTTAAAATGATTTCCATTTCCTTTTCTTTTTTAGTATATTCCATTTCTAAATCTTGGAATGGAAATTTAGACCAGAGATTAATATGTCCCTCTGGAACTAATGTAGGTGGTGGATAAACACCATAACCAGATGCCGTAGGTTTATTTTCGTCTTTAAGCCATCTATCTATAAATGACTTGGGTTTAGATTTGTCCTCAACCCATTCATTTTTACCAACTTTTTTAAGATAAAACCCGTATGATTTCGCCATATATATATCTTTCATTTGACGGGCAGATTTAGATGATATTCGTTCTCTATCAGATAATTTGAAATAAAGATCTTCATCATCTACTTTTCTAAACACCTTATCCCATTCATCTTTCATTAATTTATAGTTCTCGTCATCAGCGTCCATGTCCCCCTCCTCATCTAATGGATTTTCTTCGTCATCTATGATGAGTTTCTCACGCTTTTCAATCAACTCGTGGTAAATGTTCTCATCTTCGTATTTTTTAATGACATATTTGATAGGGAAACCACCAGTTCTTTTAACCACATATTTATTAAGTTCCTCAATATCAGTATCATTAATTGGTTTTCTAGGGGGGAAACATAAACCATCACTTTCAAGGGATACATCTTTACGAGTAATGAACCCGTTTTTTTTAAGATACTTATAGGCGTGATATAAGGCATCATTTTCTATGACTTGCATAAAGTAAGATATACATCTGTTTTTTTTCTCGTGTAATTCAAGGTCATCATAACCCTCTTGTTTTGCTAATCGTTCTTGAATACTGGTATTAGTTTGATAGACAGATAATATTAATCTCTTACAATCTTGTTTAAAATTTTTCATAAAAGGCATCATTTCTTTTGTTTTAAGTTCTAATGGTAAATACCCTTCTCCAATATCTTTTTCAGATGGATTTGTTAAACCTTGTAGCCAACCCTTTTCTGTGTCATATCCACCGCCATAAATAGTAAGATTAAAGAACCATTTTAATCTGTTTTTATTTTGAGAACCAGTTGTTTTGTTTTTAATATCAATACCATACCATTCCGCCATCTCGTTAAATATTTTTAAATCGTTATTCACATACTCTTCCATATATGTAAAGCGGACACCATTTTTAATCCCTAACCCTACTGCGATTCGGGCGTGTCCTTTATGTTGATCTATGTCTATCATTTTAGCATACTTAAATAGTGTATGTTTTATTTTTTTAGGTAAGGCACAAAATGTATCCCCATAATATCGTCCCAATTGAACTGATGTTTGTGAGAAACTGACTTGACTTTTATTATTTTTTACACCACCGAGTAATTCCTTAACCCTTGTCATGATTGGGGATATTTCATTACCCGTTTCGTGATGAGTAATGACAAAATCGTCATATTTATTTTTAATAATCATATTACATAATTTGCTGTCAATATGCTCTGTGAATTTGCCGTTAAAATCAGCATACTTGGGAATATCATCAACCTCAATTTTGCAACCTTTTAGAAAGTTCATCTTATATAATAGGTACATATATTAATTTATCTCTATATAACTTTAATTGTTTATTTGTGTATAATTATTCCTAAACATATCAATTCAAATTTATCACTAATAACAATAAAAATAATTTAATGTTATTATGGTGTTATTTCTCTCTATTCTCTCTATTTTTTTATAAAAAACCCCTTAAAGTTTTTTTCCTAAATGCGTTGGGATATGAATAGCCCCATTATCTTTTGAAATATTGTTTGGATCTAGTCCGACATCAATAGGTTTTCTATTCTCCTTGTCTGTGCTCTGGAAGAATAGTTTGAGTATATACTCGTTCTTTTTAAAATCACACGATGTATTTAGGTCGTCAAACATTTCTAAAAAGTGGGCGGAATCTACATTTAAGTTTTTCGTTCTATCTGGATATGTGTTTATGTAATATAGAAAAGCACAACACGCCCACCCACAGAAATCCGCCATCATACTTTGTATATCCTTTGTATTATAGGGAACAAATTTCCCAACAAATTCAGTAACATCAGTAGGGGGTGGTGATCCATAACTATCCATATACATAGGGAAAATAGCTCCATTTTTAGTTTTATTTACTTGTAATGCGACCCAGTGACTGCCGTCATTTCTATCTCCATCTTCTGACATAGCGTCTTCCATATTGATAATATACGAACGATTATAAACCAGTTTCTGGTCTTTAAGTTGGTCTTTAAAACATATTCTTTCAAGTGGTATATCCATTCTTTCACATAGATCTTCTAGTTGAATATTAGTAAGCATCTTGTTATATAAACTATATATATAAAAAAATAATAGATAAACCTAATTATTTCTAAATCTATTCTATGGGAACACCCGATACATCAACAGCTACGACATTATTATTAGAAAGATCTACGACATAACCAGAAATATCTACATCAGTCCCAGACACATCTACGGCAACTGCTTCTTCATCAATAACATCTTCATCTTCTTTTGATACTTCTACTTCTTCCGCTTCACCAGCAAGGGGAAAAGCAATAACGAGTTCTCTATCACAATTACCGAGAGAAACAATATTTGCAACCAATAACTTAACAATAACACTATCATCTGAACCCCACGAATCATAAGCATCACCTTCTATAACAGCGTATTTTACTTGATGATGACCCTTTTCACCAGAGAAAACAACTCTAATACGAACATGTGAATCTAAAATTAATTCATCTACGGAATATTCAATTGCGTTAAATTTAATCTCATAAGTCAAATCAATTGGACTTTCAAGTGTATATGACATATTATATACTATGTGAATATATAATATTTCAATAAATCTCCCTAAATTGTTTAAGTTTGTGCTTGTCCGTATACAACTTCAAATGTAGTTGGATTATAGTATAGTTTTCTTTTAGTAGAAGCATTTACTTCGTCTTGACGAATAGGGTCTATATAGATTGTATTAGCTGATACTATTACATTATCTCCGTCCCAACCAAAATTACGATTAACACCCGTAGCATTTATTGCTATAACCCCCGCTTTTAAAGGGTGAGATGAACTATTATTTATATAATTACCAATAGCCAAACTATTTGCACCCATGCTATAAGGGCAGCAAAACGAACCGACTGCTGTTGCTTTCGCACCCATATTTTCCATACCCGCTTTATATCCAATTGCTGTCGCTTCTGCTCCCATATTCAGATTCCCCGCTAATTCACCAATTGCCGTAGCCGAATCACCTTGTGAAAATTCTCCCGCTTTTAATCCGACAGCCACAGCGTAATTTGATTGAGTTGATTTCCCGCTTTGTTTCCCAATTGCTATTGCGTATTTAGCTTGATTCGTCTTTCCAGATTCAACACCTAACGCCAACGCTCTACTACCTTGTGAAACAGCACCAGATTCTGTTCCAACGGAAATACCAGCACCATTTGTAAATTTGTTCCCAGTCCATGAAGATCCACCAGTTTCACCCAATTTGTAAAAATTTTCATCTCCTTCTAAAATGGTTAATTTTGAATCATTAATGGCTGAAAAATTAACTGAATTAAATCCTATAATATCTCCCCCATTTGGTTTTTCATAAGCAGCCATATCTATATAATAATACAATATTTTATTAAATAGATTTATATCCTAAACTTAATCGTAAGTAACTTCTTTTGAAGTCGTGTCATAGCACATAGGATTATCTGGGACGCTTAATGGTTGAATTATTGAAATTGGTGTTATAAAAAGGCGATTATTTTCAGAAAGTCCATCTATTCTACTTGATCCGTCCCAACCGAAATTAATCAGAGCCCCCGTTCCATTTAATCCCGTGCAAAATGAACCAAATGGTCGTTCTGCTCCCGCATCATCTAGACCGAAACCACTCCCGTAACCGAAAGCAATAGAAGCAGTCCCCAGTTTCGCTCTTCCAGCAAAAGCACCTACGGATACAGCAGAATCACGACTAGCAGAGAACCCGCTTCGTGCCGCCCCAGAAAAAGCACCGATCCCCACACTACCCTCTGTTGATTGGTATGAAACACTATTGTACCCAACAGCAACACCCCGACCATCACCACCAGTTCCACCTCCTTCAAATCTACCAAAATCTACTCTCCCCGCTTTGTAACCAATTGCAACTCCCTCCTCCCGAGAATCATCAACCCCAGCGTCAGCCCCTAAACTGACTTTTAAAGGGAATGTCCCAGTAATAGCCACTTCATCACTACCTATTTCTACTACATTAGTTCCAGCGGTTGCTGATCCGCTTTTTTCACCAATTCTAACAACACTTGTAAATGTGGGATCAGTTCCAGTAATATTTACTACTGGTGCTGTTTGAGAATATCTGCTGTCTGCTTCTAAAAATGAAAGCGTTTTATCATTTTGAATTATATAATCATTTGTATTAAATTGTAATGTCCCGTTTCCTATTGGTGGATTATATACAGCCATTTTATATTATATAGATATATTATATTCAATTAAAATATAATACATAATGAAACTTATGGTGGGACATAATAATTTAATTCTTTTGTCGTAGTGTTATAATGAAGTCGTCTAAACCCCGCAGAAGTCATACCCGCATCGTCCAGATCAAGAAATCTGATATTTTCAAAATATAAAGCATTTGCGTTTGTGTTTGCCGATGAACCGATAGGGTTAGGTGAAGCAAAATTAATTGTGTTTGGTTTTTGAGGTTCTGATGAAGTCCCTTGTAATCCATACCCCGCCCATTTACCAATCGCAATACTGGAACTACCTTGATTAAATCGCCCCGCAGCCCTACCTATTCCTATTGCTTCCCCACTATCCCCACCATCTGTGTTAATTCCTTGATCTTCCTCACCCGCTAAATATCCAATCGCCATAGAGAGATTTCTTTGATTCTCTTTTCCACTAGATTTACCCAAAGCAATTGACCTACCAATTCCGTCATCAGCACCAGAAGTTCCATACTGACCTTGAAAATCTCTACCAGCGTCAACACCGATTCCTATACATGATTCAGAAGCAGAAAACTCTTGTGGGGAATGTCCTATTGCTATTGAGTTCTGTTCTTGACCGCTTGAACCAGCATCTATTCCGATTCCAATACAGCCAGTATTTGGTGGCGTTGAAAAAAATGTAGGTATTTTAAATATTTCATTTTGGTTGGCGGTCGCTGATTGAATAATTTTGGTTTTAACAGCAGAAGACGAAAAAGTTGTAAAATATTCAAGGGGTAATCTACACCCATCAAAACGATAAAATATTTCTGTTCCATTACTAACTGGGAAATTAGCAGTTTGATATAAAACAACATTTGCTGAATCTAATAACTGAATTACCAACCCTTTTTGTCTTAAAATATTAGCACTTGTAGCATCATCGGCAAAATGAACTATACTCTCTATATCTGTTACTCTTATATTAGACGCTAATGTTATAGAAATAAATTCATTAATATTTGTATCATTATCAGCACCACTCATGGCTTTTAAAGCGTTATTACCTACAACATCATCAATTGCTTTATCTGCGGCATATTGTGGGGCGTTGTCATATACATCAGACAGAGATGCTGCTGATGGTGATAGATCTGCTGCGATATTAACGCCATTTATCCATAGTTGTATTTCCTCTGATACAATTACATTTTCAGCAGCATAACCACTCGCTGGACTACTATCAACTTTTCTTACAAGTCGTATTTTTCTTATATTAGCGGGTGCTGTATCTACTGGAAGTAAAGATTTTAAAAGTTGTGATGCATCTGTGGGATTTACTATATTTGTTGTTGTAGGACTTGAAGATAGATTAGTTACTGGTAGAGAACCCCCATCAATACGGCAATAACGGAAGTTTCCCATATTACCGCTGTCATTAGACCCAAAAACTATACTTGCGTATAAAATAGTATCATTCGTATCTAATAATTGAAGTTGTAACCCAGATTGTCGTTTTACTGAATTTGATGATATACTACCATTAGTAGCAAATACATCTCCATAATATACTACACTTTGAAGTGAATTTATAGAAAAAGCAGATCCTACTTCTAACTGGATATAGTCCCCAATATTTGTATTGTTTGATGCCCCAGCAATTGCCCTACTGGTGTTTGATATAGTTCCATCATTTATTTTGTTAGGTGTGAATGTTGAAAATTGATTATTTGTAGTAGCAGTTGCTGTTAATGCAATATTTGCTCCACCTACCCATATTTGACATTCCATAGTAGAAATTAAATTGGCGTTAGAACCAGTTGAACCAGTAGCGGCTAATACACGAATTATGCGTACTTTTTTAATAATATTTCGTTCTACCTCTGAACCAGTCCCACTTCCAGTTCCCATGTAAATAGGATCACTATAAATACCATCTCCAATTACTAATGTAGGTTCTACATCAAGATCAACATATCTTTCTTTTGCTTGTGTTGGTGTAATAATAGCAGTATTTACTGAACTATAATCAAGAGTGTTAAATTCTATGTCTTCAATCGGTGGATTATATACAGACATTTTATATTATATAGATATATTATAATGGATACAGAAACTAATAAATGGACTGATGATATTGAAGAATTATGCGAACACATACGAAAAAACTCAATCATTTTAGAGAGGGTTCATAAAAAAAACTATTTTTATTACAAAGGAACTCTTAAATATTTTAGAATACCATCAATAATTTTAAATGGTATGAACTCGGTTCTCGCAGTTTCGTTGTCTGCTTATGTCGGACAAGATTCAGCATCTTTAACAAATTGTGTCATTAGTTTATTTATTGCAATTATTTCCAGTATGGAGGCATTTTTTCAAATACAACAAAATATGGAAAATGAACTGATGATCTCAAAGGATTACTATATATTGGCGATTGACATATTTAAACAATTAAATTTAACCAGAGATTTACGAGTATCTGGTGGAATTATATTTTTAGACGAAACTATGGCTAAATACCAAAAATTAATGGAAAAAAGTAATTTATACGAAAGAAAAATACACGATCAACTTACACCAATTGAATCAAATTTATTAAAATCTAAACCATTAACACCCCGACGCAGTTTTGTTAAAATGGAACAGAACCAATTAAGTAGCGACACGGGAACATTATTTGAAATGATTGATACATCAGAAGAAACGAGTGAAAACAACGATGATAAAGTATAATAATATATCTGTATTATATAAATGCCGAAAGATGATGTGAAAAACTTTTACAAAATAATACCAAAGAACTTATTGGATAATAATGATAATCCCAACTACCCAGATAAACATCTGTTTTCTGTTCCCCACAGATCAGTTTTAGTAGGTGCTTCTGGTGGGGGAAAAACTAATTGGGTTTTAAATTATTTAGAACGAGTATGTTATGGTAAAGGGACATACAACTCTATATTTTACATCTGTAAAGACAAAGATGAACCCCTTTTAAAATATATTGAACTCATATCACCACAGATACGAGTTAGTGAAGGGTTAGAAACATTACCCGAATTATCAAAATTTGACAAGAAAGAGAACCATTTAGTAATTATTGATGATTTAGTATTGGCGAAAAACCAGACAGAAGTAGAAAAATATTACATGATGTGTCGTAAAAAGAATGTAAGTATCATATACATTTCTCAATCCTATTATCGTTGTCCCAAATTCATTAGAAGTAATGCAAACGAGTTGATACTATTAAAATTATCTGGCGACAGAGATATTAAAATGATATTATCAGAATGTAGCATGGGATTATCAAAAGAACAACTTATGAGAATGTATGCTGATATAACAAACGAGAGATTTAATGCTTTAATAATAGATATTGCTGCACCACCCGAAAAAAGATACATTAAAAATTTCACAGAAATAATAGATGTGAATGATTATAAATAAACTCAAAATTAATAATGTATGTAAATAAAAATCTTTACATATATTATAAATGCCTAACATTACTCTTAAAATGAAAGGTGTTAAAAAACCCGAATCTGTTATTGATTCTGCTGTTTCAGCCACAGAAGCAGTTGTTAAGAAGAGTGGTTCTAAACTTATGAAGTTAAGCGATGAAATGAAAGCGAAATTAATGGAACATGCTAAACATCATAATAAGAAACATTTAGCATCTATGAGAATGAATATGATGCGTGGGGTGTCTTTTGATGAAGCACACGAAAAAGCGGTTAAAAAGTTTGGTGGTGCTGGACTTTATAGCGGTATGGTGGAAGGTGGAAACCTTTTGAAAAGTATCGGAAAGGTTGCTAAAAAAACTGGAAAGATTGCTAATAAAATGCCTATTGTAAAAAAAGCAAAAAAGGCGAGTAAATCACCCAAAGGTTTAGCAAAGGTTGCTCTTGAAACAGCAATTGATGACACGCCAGTTTCTCTTCTTGTTCCCGAAGGTGAAAGCGATAAACTAGTAGAAGTGATTACAAAAAAAACAAAAGGTGGTGGTATTTTAAAAACAATCAGAAAAGTAGGTAAAGCTGCTGGTGCTCCTTATCAAGTAATAGGTAAAGCGAACCCTTTTGAACTTGGATATAAAGGTGGATACAAACTTGCCGAAGCAATTGATAAAGGAACATCAAAATCAAAGGGTGGTATTATTGAAGGGGACATAAAACCCCGTCGTGGTAAGAAATTCTCTGAAAAGATTGGTGCTAAAATGGAAGGTGGTATGATGATGGACGGGGGTGCTATGTTAGATATGAAAAACCCT
>Ga0209336_10000746_pt1 | contig 16446 bp, 11 predicted proteins | sample LinPmetageLP32_FD_184042 | JGI IMG/M metagenome (GOLD analysis project Ga0209336, IMG submission 184042) | Marine viral communities from the Pacific Ocean - LP-32 (SPAdes) (version 2) | ecosystem: Environmental > Aquatic > Marine > Oceanic | place: Pacific Ocean | collected 2009-08-23 | reverse complement strand
CCAACTTTAAACAATTCACCAGTAAAGTTATTAATATTTTGAGCATAAATGCTACTGTTTGTTAGGGATATTGCTCCCATAATTAATCTTCTCCTAGTTTGTTATCTATTACTTTAAATTTTTTAGAAGAAGTAAAAGCTACTACTTATTGTTCTTTTTTGCTTCTTCCATCGCAAATAATTTTGCAGCTATAGATTGTTTTGGAGTACCTTTTGTAGCTATTTCATTAAGCTGTGCAACTACATCTTGGCTGTAATTGTCGACTACTGAGTTTTGCTGTATGTTTTCTAGTTTGGCTTGACTTTCCTCAACTTGTGATTGTATTCCGTCTTGTTGCCCAAACTCTACACCAAATTCTTCTGTAGCGTAAGTCTTAATGTTATCTACTGATAGTTCACCTTCAAACATCATGTCAACTGCTTTGCCAACACCTTTTGTAGTATCTAGGCCTGCTAGCTGAAAGATTTGTGTTCTTTCTTTGGCTTCGAACTCTGCAACTTTTCCTTTAAGAAATTCATTTTGTTCTCGAACTTCTTTCCAGTTTTTGTCGCCACTGTTAGCTTCTTGAGATTCTATCTCTTCTGTCATTATTCACTTGTCCTTTTCTTCATACAATTTTTTTACAAGTGGTGCATGAGTAACCACTGCTTTTTCGTCTCTACTGTTTTTAATTTGACAGGTCTTGTCAGTAGGCATCAAGACCGAATACAACCTAGGTCGAGTTTATCCCCCGGACCTTAGTACAGGGCTTGAGATTATTATACCACTAATTATTAGATTGCAAGCTGATTAAACAACTTATGCTTCTTCGAGACCTACTACTTCTCCGGTTCTTGTTGTAGCAGCACCAGCTACTGGTGACATTTCAGATGTAGCAGTTGCTTGGATGCCTCTTATTCTTGATAGTTCTTGAGGACTAAGGCCTGCTAGGCCTGTTGCTATTTCTTCTTCACTAATAGAAGTACCTTGTGAAGCAGCAGCTAATTGTAATCCTTCTGATACCTGAGCTGTTTGACCAAAGAGTTGTCTTGATTCTTGTTGGTCTATACCAGCTTGTACGAATTGTTGTGCAGAAGTTATACCAATACTTAAGCCGGCAACTTCAGCCTCTGCTGAAATTTGTGATACAAGTACTTGATTTTGTAATACAGATTCTGATAGTTCGGGTGACACAAACATTGCAAATATAGCTTCATCAGTTAAATCTAATCCATGTTGTGCTAAGTATATTTCTTTTACTTGAGGTATATTGTTGACTAATTGTTGATAAGCAAATTCTAATCTACCAGTAAATTCTTTAGCACTAACATCTCCTGCTATAGCTTCTACGATGTCTTCACCAAATACTCCAGGGTTAAGATTGTAAGTTCTTAATGCATCTTGCATATAATCTTTTGTTTCAAGATATTCTATTTCAGTCATTCTTAAGGAACCATCGGGCCTCTTTATACCAGGAAACTCTTTATCGAATGTATCTGATGCTCTAGCTTCTGCTATAGCTATAGTTATTTCACCTGTATCAGTCCAAACATCTAGTATGGCTTGTACTAATGATTCGGGATAGTAAGGATAAAGGTTCTTAGCTTCTGATAATGTTGGTACATACTCTTCATTAGCACCATCAAATAAAGATTCGGAAGCTGTAGGTGCTGTGTACAAATTCTTTTTACCTTGATTTGATTGAAAAGCGTTTATAAGTTCTTGTGCTTTTTTTTCAGCATCAGTAATTAAACCGGAACTAGAATCATAAATATCTGTAGCTCCTGCATATCCTTCTCTACCTTCTACATTTCCAGCAAGTAATTTTGTTAACTCAGATGCTGTTTCACCATCTCTTGCTATAGCGTTTGCAGTTGTGGTATATCCACCAGGTAAAGATACGGTAACTTGATAACTTTGTTGGTCATCTTCTACGGTTACTACATCTCCGTTAGGTAATGTTATTTCTTTAGCCATTAAATACTCCTGAATATGCTTGTGGTATAACTTTAGTCAAATCATTTAGAAAAGCATTCTTAACACCAGGTGCATCCTGATATGATTTTCTAATTAATCCGTCAAATTTTTGATAGTCACCACCAGCTTGGATAATTAAGTCGTTAATTTTTAGTTGGTCTTTTGTATTCAAAGGTACAATTTGTGAGCCTGTACTACCATTGATTAATCTTGATGCTCTATTACTAAAGTATGGATTCCATGTTGAGAATTTAGAACCTGCAAATGTTGGATACAAAGTATCATGTACTTTTTGCAAGTCATCTTGTACTTCATTACCTTTACCATTTCGTATCATTGCAGCCATTTGTAAAAATGAGCCATCAGTTTTATATCCTTGCAATGCATCTTTACCTAAAGTACTCATAATAAGACTTTCAGCTTGTGCTTTACCATCATTAGTTTGGAATTGTCCTACAAAAGGTTTTAGTTCATCAGGAAGTACTTGTTCTCCACCAACTGTTTCAAGGAAGAATGAATCTCCAAGATACTTTATATACATATCTACTTCTTCAGAACTTGTGTATTTACCTGTAGATAGGCCCATTGCTAATACTTTAGCTAGCTCTGTTGTATCTCCTTGATAGTCAGCATCGAATAAAGATTTACTTATAGCAGATATATTTAACTGTACCTTTTCCATAACGGCATTAGGGTCTGCATAGTATTCTGCTGCAAAATCTCTTTGTTCGGGTGAACTAGACTTAAACCAATCAGTATCAGCTAAGTCGTCAAGGCTTACTGGTTTACCAGTTAATACAGAAGCTAAGAATTTTGTTTGTACATCTACATCTAGTAGCCATTCCATACCATTTTCTTTAGCTCTATTGTTTAGTTGGGCCTCTTGTAAATCCATAATGCCTCTGTAATCTACTTGGTCTCCTTCTGTTGGTATGTCTGATACATACAAATCACCATGGCCTCTGAATACATAACCATATTTTTGTGCAAATGTATCTTCATCTAAATCAATTATCTGTGTTCCTTCTTTAAGGAATGTTTCAAATTCTACTTCAGCAAGTATAGGAAAGTCTCCTAACTCTTCACCAGTATCAAAGAATACAGCATACAATACGCCGTCAATTCTTATTACCTCTTCGGGTTGTAGGTTAAAGTTACTTGTTAATGACATTATTTAGCTACCTTTGTTATTGATTTTAGCATTTCAAACATTCTTTTTGCAGGACCTATAGTACTATCTATCACGATTTCTTTTGTATCCTTAATAGGCAACTGTTCGTTTTCTGCTTGTTTAATCAAGGAGCTATCGCCCTGTGTTTGTGGGCTTCCTGATTCATAACTGTAATCAGTGTTATTAACAATCATATCAGCTACATTAGCATCTACTAATTGTGGTTTACCGTTTAAATAAATTGTTATAGGTTCTTTAGTATCTGTTGCATTACCACTTGTTTCATCCAGTGCATCAAATTCATTTATAAATTCAATCTCATCTTGCAGTCTATTTAGTATTCCTTTAGGGTTATAACCAGCTTCTTCTGCTCTATCTTCTATTTTAGTTTTTTGGTCCATGTTAAATAAATCTATGTTACCTTGTGCTATAGTTTCCAGGCCATCATCTTGTAAAGCCCACGGCCTGTGAAAATAAACAGCTACAGCTAAATCATGTTGTTCTTGTGTTAAAGTTAAATCTCTATTTTTAGCCATGTTGTTTATTCTTAAGTTAGCTTCATCTAAATCTTCTAATAAGATTCTTTCAGCTTCTTCTTCTGTAACAGTGTCTCCTTCTTTAAAAGGATTTAATTCATTAGCTTTTGTATGCCCATAACCAATAGTTAGTACACCATTCATATCCGGATAGGTCTTACTTACAAAACCTTCTAACTTTTTAATTAACTCAACTACTCTATCGTCATATTCCATTACGGTGTATCTCCATATCCAAGCATACCCATAGATTGTTCAAACAAGTTTGCTGTGTACTTTATATCGGCAAGTTTAGTATTACCTGCTTGTTGATTCTTTGTTAGTAAACCTACTTGTTCATTTACAATTTCTTGTGCTGAACGAACTGTAGGTGCTGGTCCACCTTTACCTTGTGTCATATAGTCGTATGATGGTAAAACTAAAGGCATATTGTTACCTTTAAAGAATCTAGGCATTTGGCCTTCGTCTCTGATACCTCTTACATCCATAAATTTAGAACCAAGGATTATATCTCTATCTGTTATTAACGAATCTTCAAATTGTTTTGTTGAGTCTGCTTCTTGTTGTAAAGCATTTATAACAACATACGCATAATCAACTAAATCTTTTGAGGATAACTCTGAACCATTCGCAGCAGCACCTATTTGTAGCATTTGATGTATGGTTGCCGGAGCAACATTAGGAGCTTGATTACCATAGTTATTTTTATTTAGAAGATTAATAAATGCTTCATTAGCTGAAAAATCTTCTGCAACTTCTTTAAGTTCAGTTTCCCATCCCTCTAAACCGTTAGCTATATCTTTTCTTGCGTTACCGTTATCAGTTGCTTTTAAAAATATAATAGACATAAAGTTAGCTTCTCTATCTGTCCACTGACCATACTGACTTACTGGAGGAGCAGACATACCTGCTTGTACTAATCGCTGTTGTAATAAAATTATATCTGATTCGTCTAATGTATTAAAACTAGAGTACTCTTCGCCTTTATAAAACGGTGCAGGCACTCTTTTTTGTTTACCATTTTCATCAATAATAGTTTGATAACCATCGTTATCTGTTGTATATCCCCAGGCCGGAGATGATGTTCTTATAATGCCTTCGTTAACAATAGTCTCTTGTGCTTGTTTAGCTTGTTCAGCACCTTCTGCTTCTAATGCAGCTTGCTCACCCTCTTCTGCTATCTTCTTAAAGTTTTGGTCTCCTATGTCAAAAGCAACTAAGTCATAAGATACACTAGAACCATCATTGCTAAAGTTAGGATTACCATCTTTTGTTTTCTTTTTATCGTATTGTACTAACAACTGTACAGGGTTAATTGATACACCTAATACTTCATCTGCACCACTAGATACCCTATTTGTTTTTTGTCCTGAATTTAATTCTGTACCTATTTTAGTTACAAATGTTTGCAACTGGTCTTGTACATCTATTGATGGGCTATTTATAATTTGTGAGTATTCTTGTTTTAATTCATCTGATAAGAAATCAGCTACTAAATAACTACTTGTTAAATCTTTTATAGAATAGTACTTACCTCCACCGGCTACTAAATTACCTGAAGACGGAGGAACTTGTTGATTGTCACCCTCATAAAATATATCAAAATAAAACAAAGGCATGTTTACTGTTTGTTGTATTAAGTCAAATATAGATTGATATTTAACTGAAGGTTCTATTTGGACTATAGCTTGAGGGTCAACGGTTATTGTCTCATCTTCTATAGATTCGTCATCACCTTCAACTAACTCTTCTAATTCTTCTAATTCATCCGGGTCCATATTAATCCTCGCTGTTTTGACTATTATTAGGGCTTAATTCATAGAATAGCACTTCGTTTGCTAATTGGGGATAATTGGTATCGTTTCCTTGGTTTATTAAATCATTCCAAATCTGTTTCATTATCTCTCTAGCGTCTACTTTTTGTTGTCCAGTACCAGTAAGTAATCTTGCTTTATACTTTGGTCTTCCAACAGCTAATGATAATTCACCATATTCAAAAGTTCCACCTTTAGTTAAAACATCTAGTAAGTCGTCTCTGTAGTCTAAGTACTGTCCTAGGTACTTCCACTCAGGACTATTTCTTAACTGTGTATTGTCTTCCCAACTTCTGAGTTCACTCATAGTTGCTTTAATACTTACAGATTGTGGTTTACCTTGGAAGTTAAACAAATCAATCCCACCATAATCTTCTTCTATTTCTAATTTTAATTCACTGAATCTTCTATTTTGTTCTTTGTTTGATAAGCCTTCACTTCTAATATCTGCTTTACCCTTTTCATACTCAAAGATAGCTTGACTGTGACGCATAAAAGTACCTTGTTGATTAGATGTTAAGTTAACACTTATTGTTTGAAAATAAGCAGGATAGTATAACTCATCTTCTACTTTGTCAGGATTTGTATAGTATGCAGTATTAGGGTGCGATAATAACAAATCTTGATTTTCCGGTTGTTGCCAATAGAAAAAAGCGTTTTCTTTAATAGGTTGTTTACCAACTGTATAAGCTCCAGGTTGTTTTAAAGGTATTGGGTTAATACCAAATTTAGTTATAAAGTCTTGTTGTGTTTGAAAATGGTCATACCCATTAGTAATCAATATCTCCTGGTATTTATTAATAAGTGTTTGTGTGGCCCACCAGGTACCATCTTTATCTTCTATTTCTATTCTTGGTTGTATAGCTGTAGGCAACGAGAACTGAGCTGCACCTCTAAATATAAACAATCTTCTTGCTTGGTCTGATGATTTTTGCAACCACTCTTGTACAGAATCCGGGTCTTCCTGGTTAACAAGTCCTGCTAATACATAACCTGTGTATAAATCCATTTGTGTCGCACCAAATGTTCTTTGTACATCTGCATCGGGAGAACCTTCCCAAGTTAAAAACTTTTTAATCCATGCAGGGGTATTATCTTTAACTATATTTCCTGACTTTGCAAACTCTCCTAAGAAAAATGTTCTAACACCTTTGGATGAACCTATTGCATTAAGAATTATTCTCATTGGTACTGTAACTACTGGTCCAAATCCAGGAGCAAAACCATTCTGTGCAACAAGGTTTAGGCCTGCAGCATACGCAGGAGCTGTAGCTCTAACACCTTGTTCTTGTAAGTCTTGGCCAAACACTGCTGTTTGATATGGAGATTGCACGAATTCAGGTAACGCATCTTTTATACCTGTTTCATTAATAAGTTTTCTTGCTAAGGGTAGTGTTCCTAAACTTAAAACATTAAAGACATCAACATAGTTAAACATTAGTTTTCCTGTTTGTGGGTCTTTACTTAAGAATCCATTTTCTTCATCCCAAGGTTTAGCTTCTGTACCATTGTCAACTGCTATTCTTGCTCTGTTAAACTTCTGTGGATTATCTACAATTAAATTACCCCAGGTCTTAGCTACCTCAGCCCATATTTCAGGAAATGGTATGTACTTAGAAAACAAATCAGAAGCAACATGTCGTTGTGATGTAGAGTAAAACAATGACAAAACTTCATTCATTGCTGCAGACTTTAATAATTTATTAGCTTGTTCTAAACTTGTTACTGTAAGTTCTAATGAGGGTTCTTTAGCTGCTTCTATTAATTCATCCCATAATTTATTACCGTCAATCCATACTTCTGATTCTTTTAAAAACTTTCTTTTAGTAGGTTCATCCATAAATTTAATAAGGTCTTTAGCATTGTCATAAAATGCATACCTAAACAATGGGTCTCTGTTTAAATAGTTAGATGGTTTTGTTATTAATAAACCATAGCCTAGTTCTAATAAACCTCCACCAACTTCCCACCATTGATTGTTAACAAAACTTTCTTGATAACCAGCAGCTTTTATTTCACCACCTGAAATCATTGTTCCTGTTTCAGATACTCTGTTTTTTAAATCAAATTGTCTTGGCAATCTTTGTGGTCCTAAATCAGCTACATCAAATTCATCTTTAAACAACTCTATAAACTCTTTGTAAAATTTTTCGTTACCTTTTCCTCGTAATTGTCCTGCAAATGTTTGTATGTGTTGGTTGTATCTAATCCAATCCCTACTACCTATAACACCACCTTGTTTAATAAATTTATATATTTTAGTATTTGTTCCTACAGTCATATCTACTTCAAATTGTGGATAAATCTTTCTACCTTTTCTGTAAAAAATTTTCCCTGTTTGTGAAGCGTCTAATGGAAAACCTGATAATGGGTCTCTTATTTCTGTAGTTGGGTTACCTATTGCTTTCCCTACTCGATACTCTAGTGATTGCAAATACTGTCTAAGTTCTACATCGTCTGTGAGCATTAATTTATCTTCAGGATTAAAACTTCTTTTTACAAACTCTTCTAAGTTTGCCTTACCTGTAGAATTTTTTCTTAAATAAACCATCATGTCATCAATACCTTTATTAATAAGAGGTACAACAATAGGGTCACTAGCTAATAACGATAACTCTTCCCAAAGTCCTTCCCATGCTCTAGGGTTTATTCTTCCATCAGACATTCTTTTGTCTACCATGATATAAGCATTTTCTGCTAAATCTTTTCTACCTTCCATCATTCCTCTTACAACTGCAGCTTCTCCCATAGAAGCCTTGTAAGTTTCATCTGTAGAAAACATTCCTCCACCTGGCATACCTTGTGCAGCACCTTTTACTTCATCTACTTTTATACCTAAAGCATCAAAGTTAGATTTAAAATGTTTTTCCATAACTTGTTTAGATAACACAGAATCTAAATCAATATCTCCTGCAGCTCGTCCAGGTTTAGCTCTGTATAAATACATAAAGCCATCATCATTAACAAGATTTGTATATCCACTTTTTTCTGCTAGTTCTTTGTTAGCAATATAAATAGATTCTTGAAACGCATTGGCTCCCATGTGTACAGCATTTACAACTGCATTATCACCTTTTAGGCCTATAGAGACATCAAGTAAAAAATTACCTTCATCATCAAAATATGTACCTAACACATGGTCTTGTTTTGATAATAAAGCTACTGTCTCATCAGTCATAAAAAGATTATCTATCTGTGCATCTACATAATCTGCAGTAGACATTCCTGCTTTTTTAGCAGCAGCATCCATTTCTCCTCGTGTTCCTAAACTAAATTCAAACTCTTTATAAGCAGACACGAAAGCATCAGCCTCAGAAGGACTTCTTGTTTGAAGGTCTAAATACCTAACAGCATCTAAATCTATATTAAATCCTTGACCCTCTACAAATGCTGCACCCATAGACTCATAAGTTTTTCCATCATGCCCAGTAATATTACCTTTAGCTTTTGCGTTTATTTTTCTAGTTTTAACCTTAAATGCTTTTTCTGTTAGTTCTGCAAATCTAATATCTCTCAAATCAAAACCATTTACAGCAGCATTAATTAAATAATCAGACACAACTCCTTCTGTGTTCGTTTCTAATAAGTTAGATTTAATTAACTTTTCTACTTTGTCATACTTAATAGATTTAAAATCATCAATACTTTGTTCATCTATCATGTTTTTTAGAAATGTAACATCATCAGGACTCATTCTTGTTGACATAACAATTTCTCCTAGATTGTTGTAGGCCTGGAAGACCTCATCTTCTCTAACTTTAGGCCCCATGAACCCTAGTTGTTTATTAGAATTTAAAGCAGCTCTTTCAAAAGGTGTAGTTATAAAGTTTGTTTTACCACCGAATGCAGCTCTTACACCTTCTTCAGGTGCAATTCTTAACATCAGTGCAAGTCTTAACATCCATAAAGGTTTAAGTATATTGTTTTGTGCTTCATCAAGAAAATTATCAATAGGCCCTTTTGGTTTAAGTTGTAGTTTATTATTTTTTGTATTTTGCATTAAAGCTCTTCTAGGTATTTTAAAAGCATCAGTCCAGTTAAGAGTTGCTATGTCTCTTGGTTTTTTAGCCCATGCTCTAAGTAATGAATCACTAGGACCAATTAATGTTGAGGTAGCCTTAGTTGCTCTTACAATATCTTGTGGGTCCCATAACTGTGCAGAAAAGTTATCTGCAGCTTGTGACAATAAATGCATACTTGGAACAGCCTCTAAAATTGTTTGTCTTATATTTTTTTCATCTACTTCTATACCAAGTTTTTTAGCTCGTAGTTCTATATCTTTTACAAGTTTTGTATATCTAACTTTTGTTTGTGTCCCAGGAAAAGCAATAGAGCCACCATTAGAACTAGAAAAGAATTGTCTAAGTTGTTCTATCCCTGCATTGTAAGCTGTTTGTTGATTTACAAAATCTTCTACATCTATTTGCAGTTGTGGATTTCTTCTCCTGACACTTTCTGCAATAGATAAATTTACTGAGTGTGTAATTTCATTTAGTTGTTGTTGAGAAGTAGCACCTAATATTTCTTCTTGATATAGGCCTCTAGTTCTTGCATCTGAAAAAGAAAGTTTTAACATGTCATCAGCATTTTTAGCAGCTTCGTCAAGGTTCATAATTGTCATTGTTGTTGTAGGTCGTATATCAATTGCTCTTTTAAGTTGCTTAGGTAGTGATTGTCTAATTTGAGAACCTACTCCTAACAATCCTTTAGCTGGATTATTTCTAGCAAAAAACATACCTGCAAATTTTCTCATTGGTGCTAAGTCTTGTTGTTTACCGGTTATAACTTTTCCAACAAAATTAAAAAACTCTCCTGTAGCAGTAGGTTTAGCTGGTATAGTATCAAGTCCAAAATTAAGATTACTAATAGAAAGTTCTCTAATTCTGTCTAACTCTACTTTTTTACCAGGAGAAACATATTTTTTAATCATCGCAAACATGTTGTCAAATTGTTGTCCTGTAAGTTCTCCACCTTTAGCTACTACATCTAGTACATTCCATACATCATCTGCATCATCAACATGTATTAATACTTCTCTAACAGATGCAGGTAATTTAGAAAACTCAGGAATGTCTGCTAAGAAAGCTCTACCCTCATTACCTTTGAGTTGTGCAATAGCTTCTCCAAATTTTTGTCCCCATCGTGTAGCTCGTACATCATCTATTGTTCTACCGTAATATAAAGCACGATTGTACTTACCAGTTTTACCCGGTAAAAAACCTTTCATAAATGAAGTTACTTTGTCTGTGGCTTTTAACGCTGTTCTATTTGAACTAGCTAAGGTTCTCATTGCAGTTTTTACACCAGCTCCATACATTAACCCTAAGTTAAGTGGGTCTGCAGCTATTCTAAAAACTCCATCAATAACACCTGACACAACATTGTATCCTGTGGTTCCTGGTTCAACTATCTGTGATGCAGCTATACGACCAGGAGATATGTTTATTTTTTTACCTGTTTTAGTTGTGTATTTAAATCTATCTTCTCTAGCATCAAACAATTGTGTTATAGGAACTCCATACACTTCTGATGCTTTTTGTTGTGCAGTTCTTGAATCAGTACCTTTTCTTATTTCATCTAAGTAAGTTTGTGTTTGTTTTAAATCTACTGAGTTAGGTAAGAATCCTGAACCTAAGTTAAGTGGTTTACCTTGTCTACTTTGTTCTAATGCTAATTTAAATTCTGTATCTCCATATTTAGATTTAGCTCTATCAAATGCAGCACCCGTACCTGGGCCTACCATAGAATCTAAGAATCCTGATGTAGAAGTTCCAGGAGTAAAAGCACTGTATAGTCCACCTAATGTAGCAGCACCAACTGTAGATGGTACAGATTGTCCAGTCTCTTGTGCAGCAACTACTGCAGATTTAAAACCTCTTGATACTGGTTGGAATGCAGCGTCTAATGCTAACAAGCCCATTTGAAATTTTCTTTTGCCCCAACTTACATCGGTAATTAAATCTTGAGAATTTTGTTTAGCCATAATTGATTGCACTCTGTTAGCTAAATCTAAAGATAATTGGTCTCCTGGTTGCAATCCTTCTAGTGCAGCTATTGCAGCCAACTCTTTATCGTAGTTAGGATAAGAAATCATAAAGTTAGCTATTGTATCTGCTAACTCAGGTGTTGATTCTTTAAAACCTTTATTAAAACTATTTACTCTGTTAAGAGTCTCTTCAGCATATTGTTGACTTAAATCTGAAGCAGAAAACCTGAGACCATAACTACGCATTATCTTTGTATGGACTATCTGCTAAACGGAATCTGTTCATAGTGTTTTCTACAATAGGAGCCTTCATTCCTTGTTTTTGTATTTCAGCTAATATCGGATGATTGTATTTCTTCATAACGCCAGTAACCCAACTATCTAAATCTGTAGTAGGTCTATTTTTAAGAGGACCATCACCGGCTCCTTGTGTTATGCCAGTAGTGTTAGCTTCATTTTGAAATTTAGTTCCTTCTCGTAAAGTTATAGGCCTACCAACTGCTCTTTGTATAGATTGTGTTACTTCGGCATTTTCTCCTGTAGCAGAAGTACCTGATAAACCTGCAGCTAAATTATTAACTTCTGCTGAAGAACCAGTAGAGTCACCTTCTTTTCTAGGTATATATAAATCTTGAAAAGCTGGGTCTCTCATGTCTGTTGATTCTTTTGCCATTTTTTCTGATGCTGATTTTCGTACCATATTAATTATCCTCTTCCTCTAAAAAATCATGTAGGTTATTTAAAAAGTCCATCATTTCTTCGTTATTAGAATCTTCGTTTTCTAATGTAAAGTCAACTCGTAAAAAAACTCCTGGTATTGGTGAAGGAATCCAGTATTGCATAACTGGAGGAGTGAACTCTTGTAGCTCTGCATCTTCTATTTCTAGTTCTCTATCAAAATTAAATTGCCAGTCTTCAGCATTAATCATGTTATAAAACTCAGAATTAGTTTTTGCCATTGGGTCGTAATCTTTAGCCACCTGTTTGTCCTCCTTGAGCTTGTGCTTGTGCTAATACTTGAGCGAGGCCTGGAGGAGGTCCACCTTGTGGTCCTGCTTGTGGGCCTGCTTGTGGTGGCCCAGCTAATAATGCTTCTTCCTCTTCTGTAGGTTCTTCTCCCTCTGCAGTATAAAACTTGTCTAATATATCTGACATGTTCTGTGGGTTCTTACGAATCTCAATAGCAGCCATTGTTGCTTTAGGATTACCTTGTGCAGCTTGGGCCATAAGAGATTCAAACAATACAGTTTCAGCTCGTTCTTTATTTACACGCTGTTGTATTTTTGTTATGTCTTCTAGGCCATCCATGTTTTCTTGTAATGTCTGTGTATCGATGATGCCCTGTTGTTTTAATTGCAGCCCTGTAATTATTTTTTGTGGCTCATCAAATCCTGCCATTACTCCATAGACTCTTCTTGTTTGATACATTTCAGAAATGTCTGAACTAGGAATATAAGTCTCTTTAAAAGCTGTACCTCTATGCATACCTGCTATAGGTTTTCTCTTACTGGAAAACATTTCCTCATCATACTCAAGTCGTTTAGCATCTACTTCTTGTAATGCTTCAGCAAGTATTCCTTGATACTCACGAACATGCAATGATGCAGATTGGCCTAACTCTTCTAATCCTCTACCAGTAACGAAACTGTTAGGAGATTGTCCATCATCAGATACCGGATATGAGGCACCAAGTCTTAAGTGTCTTTCAAGTCTATCTACTTGTTGAAATAATTGATATGGTAGATTATTGACTGGCTTAGACACAGAAGACCCTGGAGCCATATAGTTTACAGCAAATCTTCCTTTACGGTATTTACCTGATTCTATTTCTCCAACAATGTTTGTCTCTGTAAACACTGCGTCCTCCATTGCAATAGTTCCAAGAATATTTATTTTGGCCATGTTAGCCATAAGTCCCGTTATATGTTGGAACTGGCTTTGCATTTGGTCAAACGAATATCGTTTAGCTACTACAAAACATGGGCCTGACTTTAATGGGTTTGGCATAAAGTCTATTGTTTTTTTATTTTCAGGCAAGAATACATAAGTACCTTCACTGTCCATATACTCTACAACGACTTTACCACTACCAGTAGAGTTGGCCCATCCACCTTGTGTGTTTGATGCATTTAATAAAACAGAATAAGTATCTATTCCATCGCCATCTTTGTCAGCTTGTTCAAAAATATATTTTTTTGCTTTAGGATATTGTTTCGCAAGCATCTCATGTGGTACTCGAGAAATAATAGCCATTTCTTGTGGTTGTTGGTCATTACCAAATATTCCAGGGAAACAAGTAAACGGGTCTCTTAGTTGTGCATACGGATAAGGATTACCGTCTTTGTCTTTTTTATGATTAATAACCCACACAATAAAACCATAGCCTGGTAACCATCTACCAACTTGTGGTAACTGCATGTTAAGTTTTTGAAACTTATCATAAGAAGTTACAATTCGTTCTATCTTTTCAGATTTTTTTCTAGCTCTCTCTGAATCTTTTTCATTCATTATATCTACTTTTAAATCAGGAGTTCTACCTAATTTTTGAGCAAATCGTTCTAAGGCTGTTAAGAATAAGTTAGGTGCTGGTAACTCGTGATACTCTACATCTACTGATTTACCAAGTAAAGCTCTTACTGCAGCTTCACCACCATTCATGATGTCTCTTATTCTTGACCTATCTACTAAAGCGTCATTATTTATACTTCGTAAATAATCTATCCTGTTGTAAATTTCATCGTTATTTAAAGGCATTTATCTCCAATTATCTAAATCCATACTACTAGGATTATATCCAGTAAAGCTAGGATTATAATCATGTCCTACTTCTGCAAATCTTTCTTTTTGCATTCTTCTTATGGCCCTCATTGGAAACCAACTAGCCATAACTATATCAGTCTTTGTACCTACAGATTTGCTTCTAGTTCTTGCAGAACTGAAATACACTAACTGACTTGTATATAAGTTTACCTTTTCTTGAGCCTCATAGCTAAGATATGGCAAAGAAATATTTTCTTCTTGGAATAATGGCCTCATAGCTGTAACACCAAATATAGGGTCAAATTTTTGATTCCTAGTTTCATGTCCTTCTAGGAAAACACCATGTTCAGATGAAAACTTTCTAATAGACTCATCTTGTCGTATTGCTTTTTGAAATCCGTTTTCTTCTATTACCCAGTGGCTACATGTGTATTTAGCCCACCAGTCTTTAATAACTTTAAGTGCTTCAGGAATACCACCACCTAGATTGTTATGTAAATCAATTAAATATAGTTTTCCACTCTCTGCATCGTAACCCCATAAGACTGCAGCTTGGTATCCAGTTGATGCTGGGTCAAGCCCTGCAATTAATCTAACTCCTGGTGGTACCTGCCCAATATCTCTTTTTTGGTCTCTACATGCTTCTATCTCTTCACGACTAAATAAACTTAGTCCATCAGGCATAGCTACATTAAGATATACCATTTCAAATATTGCTCTACCACCTGTAGTCTCTGCAGCTCGTTTTCTATCCATAAGCCACTTGTAAGTTCTTTTACCAGTCCATAACATACATTCCTGATGTTCGTCATCTGACCAGTCCGGTAAAGTACATCCTGTATCATGTGCTTCTTCTACTACTGTTGACCAGGATTCGTTGTCTAAAAGATGTGAATATAAATCGTCATAGTGTTGCCTGGAGCCAATAACAATTATTGCTGTATGCTCTTCTTTACGACTTGACAATGTAGTTGTCCACCAGTTTCTAGTGTTTTCTCGTGAAGCAGGTTGCATAGTTGAACCATGGTCCTCGAGGTCGTCTGCAATAATGATGTCACAGTCTCTTGAAAGTATCTTGCCACCTCGGCCAATTCCGACCATGGTAGGTGACTTAATCCCAGTAACAGTACGAGTACCCACAGTAAACCCATTCTGCGACCACGCTTTTCCAGTTCGTGATGTTGGCTTAAAAGTTTTTCCAGGAGGACAGAGTTCTTCAATTAATTTCTCATTGTTTTCTAGTTGGTCTATTACAGAAGAAATAGCATTCTTAGATATCTCTTCATTACCTCCTACCCACAATATTCTAACATTAGGGTTATTGATGATGAGCCACACTGCAAAATGAATTAGTAGGTCTGTCTTGCCATGTCGTGGAGGAGATAGTATCATCTGTTGATTTCCGTGTTCTATAGCATGTAAGATAGATTCAATCCATCGTATATGAAACTCCGGTGTTTCGTAAGGTAAACCTAATTCTGTTTCGAAGTATCTATCTCTAAATTGTTTAAAATCTCTTAGGGACATTTCTGCTTTAGCAGGTAGTGTCCAGTTTTCTGCTTTGGATTTATTTTCCATATCTTCTACCCAAGCAGCGTAAGCATAACTTAGTGCAGCTTTACTACATCCTAGAAGTTCTGCTGCATCTTTCTTTTCCATATCACCTTTAAGGATGATTGGGCCTAACTCTTTTTCTATTAACTGTTCATACACTTTACCTCTACGCTTTTGTACATTAGGTTGAGCTACGGGTTTACCGTCATGCTCTAGTTCATATACAGCACCGTTTTTTCGTGCATGGTATACAGCGTTGTGATAACTCTTAGAACATTTTTCTGAACAGAATTTCTTTTTAGGAGGTCGAAGAATATTATGACATCCTTTAGCGAAACATACTTTGGCCATTACCAGGCCCTACATGACCAGTACCTAGCTGTTGTTTTATCTGTAGCCGTATCACACTTGTGTCTAGCTCTAAATGACTTCCTAGCTTCCGGATTGTTTTTTCTAATTTTCATGTTGGGGTCACCAAACATTACTTTGACAACCTTTCCACCTTTACCTGTTACATAGACTTTAGATTTTTTTCTACCATAACCAGGTTCACCTTTACCTATAGAGGATGGTGAGTTTAACTTAACTGATTTACCTTGGTATGTTGCCATTATTTTCTTTTAGTTTTATACAAACGCTTACTATTTTTAGTATGTTTTTTACCTGAAT
>Ga0209336_10000745_pt1 | contig 16462 bp, 9 predicted proteins | sample LinPmetageLP32_FD_184042 | JGI IMG/M metagenome (GOLD analysis project Ga0209336, IMG submission 184042) | Marine viral communities from the Pacific Ocean - LP-32 (SPAdes) (version 2) | ecosystem: Environmental > Aquatic > Marine > Oceanic | place: Pacific Ocean | collected 2009-08-23 | reverse complement strand
TTGAACTGTCGAGAGTTGCCTTTGTTCCCAAAGTGTATGTCTCCAAACACAGCCGCACGTCTAAATGTTTGCATTGTGTTATAGTATAGTATAATTATTCGTATAATGCAATACGGATTTTACGCAGATGAAATACTTCAATTTGAGAATACGCCTGGTTACAAATGTAACAAAAATGGTTTCAGAACACATGAGTTTGACAGTTGGGACGACCACACCATGGTGTTCGGAGAATCAAATGTGTTTGGCATAGAGGTTCCACAAGATCACAAAATATTTTGCACAAAGATTGAAAACAAAATAGGTCAAAGGATATACAATCTTGGCCAACCAGGTGCTTCATGTGAAGAAATTGTAAGAATATTATATTCTTTTACAAACAAACCAAGTCCTAAAAAAATCATAGTGGTATGGCCATATTTTCTGCGAAGAAACTATCAGTCTTATGATCACGATGCACCAGTAAGAATTACAGGTAATACCGAACCAGAGTATGTGAAACACATTGTGAACAATACCATTGATATGAACATCGCACACTTTTTACAGCAGGTATTTTTTGTTGAACAATGGTGCAAATGGAAAAACACATCATGTGCCCATTTCTTATTGAATTCAGATGATCGTTTTCATTTAGAAACACGTAAAGTAAGATTTGATAATCTGTACACTCATGCATTTGAGGATTGTGCAAGAAATGTTGGACAACAGCATGGCCATTTTGGCAGTGCGGCTCATCAAGCGTTTGCTGACTACATTATAGGAACTTTAAAACTTTGATTCTTTTTCTCGTAGATCACGTTCTGCTTTTTGTTTGATCTCCCACTCCATCTGTCTAGTGTGTGATGGGGTCATACCATTCTCTTGTAGAATATCGTCTCTCAAAGATTGATTCTTCTTTTCTACATTCAGTATGCGAGTAAAGGAGTTAGTGATAGCCGCAGTGTAATAGGCAAATGGATTGTCTGACTTGAACTCATCAAACTGTAATCCAATCTGTGACAGTTGCATCAGTGCTTGACCCTGCATCTCGTCATTGTATGTGTATCCACGCCAGTTACCTCTAGTGCCGTATCTAGCAGTCAACAGTAAAAACATTTTTGCTAACTTGTTAGTAAATTTACCATGTGTTGTGTAAAAGTATCCATTTGATAATCCTTCTTTCCAGTGTGACTTGGCCACACACAGCAATTCATTCTGATCATTGAACCGCCAGTGTTGAAAAGGAGGAAAATTCACCTTGGCTTTTGAATCTGCCACTGTTTTAGGTTTATTTTTCCTATCTGAATTGGGTATGTGATCAAACGTCATTATTCTAAAAACCACGTCTTGTTTGGTGATATTCTTAGGATTTACAACTTCGCCAGTGAGTTTTGTGAGTCGTTTTGCACGTTCACGCTTGCCTTCAGCAATGGAACGTATGTTAATTTTATCCACAGACGGCAAGATCAAATCATATGCTTTGTCTTCAGGAGTGAGGTAAGAACAGTACGTAGCCTTTGATTTGTGTATCTCAGCCAGCATGTCTTTATTATTAAGATAATTTACAGCCATGTGTTAATTATAAACTATACAGTTAACTAATGCAATAAATATTTATCATGGCATCATTTACTAATAGTTTAAATCAAGGTTCTAACTTCCTTACTGGAGCCGCCGGATCTATAGGCAATAGACTGTCCAAAGCAGGTTTGCCTCTGGGCGGAATATTTGGCAGTACAAAATCACAAAGCAATTTACAGAGTGGTGCAGGAGCACCAGGTGCCACAGGAGACTGGGCAGTAAAAATATCTGTCACTGATGCAGTGTTCGGAGACTTAATGGCAGGAGCACCTGTGTTCCCTGCTTCCTTTCAAAAGTACAAAGGCATAAGATTTCCTGTCACACCATTTATAAACATGTCACACACAGCGGCTTATGATGCACGATCAGTGATTCACAACAATTATCCTTACTATGCCTATCAAAATTCACAAGTGGATCAGATGACTATTGCAGGTTCATTTCCTGTGCAAACACAAGCAGATGGCTTGAATTGGATTGCATCTTTGCATTTTTTACGCACAGTGACCAAAATGTACTATGGCGGAGGAAACAATCAAGGCAATCCACCTCCTGTGTGTAGACTAAATGGTTATGGAGATTATGTTTACAAAGATGTGCCTATAGTGGTCACTAACTTCACTGTGGAATTGAGAGAGCAAGTGGACTACCTGGGCATAAATGTGCCAACTGGAGGTGGAGGCAACAACAAACCAGCCGGCCCTGCACCAGGCACTGGTATGTCACCAGGACAAATGAATGCAATGACAGGATCACCAGGAGGCAGTGGATCGCAAAGTGGCGGAGCTCCAGGATCAGGTATGTCGCCAGGACAAAAAAATGCAATGACAGGATCACCAACAGGAATACCATCACAAGCACAAGAGTCATCTGGGTCTGTCAACTATGTGCCAACTGATTCATTGATATCAATCACTGTGGTACCGGTATACTCAAGAAACAAAATTAGTAACACTTTCAATCTCAAAGATTTTGCAAGTGGCAAATTGACCAAAGATAAAGGATTCATTTAATGGCTGTGTACTCTGAAACATCACCTTACTATACAACGCCACAAGGTGGAGAAACATTGGCATTGCTGAACAAAAGACAATTTGCATTTGAGCCAGACGACATATTGTATGAGATTGATTCTTTCTATGATAGACGTCCGGATCTACTGGCACATGATTTGTATGGCTCTGCTAAACTGTGGTGGGTGTTCATGCATCGCAATATGGATACTATCACAGACCCAATCTGGGATTTTTCAACAGGTACCAGAATTAGAATACCAAAAAAAACTACACTAACAACATTTTTAGGAGTGTAAGATGAGCACCTTGAACCCCGTTGCTCTTAAAACGTACCAGGATAGTAGAAGTGAGGGAGGTCTAGGCCGTCGATCAAATGCACCGGGAGGGCAGGTTGCTACTAGTACTAGTACTAGTGCATTTGGTGTGCCAAAAAGTGCATTCGCTAAAGCAAAAACAGATGACACCACAGCCAAATCCATCAACACAGGATCGAGTTCAAAGGCTGGACTACAAAGCAAACAAGGTAGCAGTACAAACATTGAAGGATCAAATTCTACATCTAACACTTCTGAATCTACAGCCGCACCAAAAGAAAAATTGGATTCAGGAGACCTAGTCAATCCTTTACATGACTACGAGCCAATCAATTATTTCATCAGTCTCAGTTGTTTGTCATCTGCCGCTTTCAACACAGGCGACGGTGATCAAATTCTCATTGCACAAAGCGCCGGCAAAGGAGGCAAAGGAATAGGAGATGACTACTACATTGACAATCTGGTTGTAAGAAATTCTTTATCACCGACAGCAGGAGGAGCAAACTCTGGTACAATATATCAAGTATCGTTTGATGTGACTGAACCTTACGGTACCAGTTTTACAGATGCTTTGATAACAGCATCAAAAGATTTAGGCTACACTAGTCATCTCCAAGCAGTGTTTCAACTGCAGATACAATTTAGAGGAGTAGACGATGATCAAAATCCAGCAGCCACTTCACCTCCTAAAACCACAAGGACTATTCCTATCACTATTCGTGCTGTGGATGTAAAAATCGAAGCAGGAGTATCCACATATGCGTGTCAGGCTGTGCCGACCACAGGTTTAGCCAACACTGAACTACACGGTGTGACCAAAGAAGCAATCACTGTGGTGGGCAACACAGTGCAAGAAGTGATTCAAGACTTTTTTAGCAAAATAAACAGCACACAGACCACACTCAAAAAAGGAAAAAAGTTAGTAGAAGCAGATGAATTCACACTGGGTGTTGATGAATCAGACAAAGAAATTTTAGAAGCCAGGATTCCGTATGATACAAATTCATCAATGCAAAATACTGTACAGGTAAAAAATCTTCAAGCAGGGCCACCTAACCAAAGAGGCAGATTTATCACTGTGCCTGCAGGCACTTCTGTGCAACTGTTCATAGAAGCCATTGTAAAAGAAAGTGACTTTGTAAGATCACAATTCGAGCCAGACATGCAACCTAAAAGTACCAAAGACGATTTTATGAGAACATTAAGAACATTTTCAAGAGTTGAAATTCTAAGTAACACTGGTGGCGGTGGCGGACAAAGACCTGTGTATAAATTCATCTGGATACTCAGACCACAGAAGGTATCTGCAAACTATTTTAAAAAAGAAGCAGTGGATTTGGTGAAAGACGTAAGGCCAGTAAGAACATATGATTATCTCTACACAGGAAAAAATAAAGATATTTTAGCCTTTGACCTCACCTATCGATTTGCTTACTTTCAACCCATTCCATATTTTGACCAAGGAGGGGATGGGGCGCCTCCAACTGATGCTTACAGCGCCAATGATCCTGCTATTAAGCGGAGCCGTGGCGACACCACAGGACAAAAGGGTGCAGGCACGTCATCAATCGTATCAGAAACAACACCCACAAGGAAAGACGGCTTCATTGCAAGTTTAAACACTGTGAATGGAGAAGCGACCACGCTGTTCGAACAAATTCTTAATGATCCTGCAGGTGATTTACTGGTTGTGCAAATGGAAATACTGGGAGATCCTCTGTGGATTGAACAGAAAACTGTGAGCAATCGAAGTTTTGCAGGGTCTCATAACACGAGCAGTTTTCCGCTAGTAGATGCCAATGGTGCTGTGGTTCCTGATGCATACGAAGTATATGTAGAGGTAAATTTTAAAACACCAACTGATCTAGACGATGACACAGGATTGTTCAAAATACAAGACGCGGCATCCTTCGGAGGCAAATACGCAGTCTATCTGTGTGAGAGTAATTTCGCAGGAGGTTTATATACTAATGTACTACAGATGAGAAGAATGAGACACCAGGAAACAGACAAAAAAATTGATGACAAAAGTCGCGGAGCAACTCCTAATGACAATCCTAATAACAGGATACCTGCAAAGACTGCGGGCACACCTTCGGCAGAAAGTGGCGGAACTGCCGTAGGCACTGGAAGATCAGGACCTGGAGGCCAATACTCTTCAGCAAATGCATCGGCAGGCAACATAAGTTCTGTTGGCAGTGTTGTTAGCAATAACACCACGTCCAATGTTGCTGTAGGCACTGGAGGCTTTGACCCAGGAGGATTTGATGGAGTTGATGCACCTGTCCCTAAACTTGCCCTTGACATAGGAATAGAATTTGTAGGCAATAAGAATAGGTTAAAGTAAATTAATGGCACTAGATAAACAGCAACGATCAGTACAGGATCAAATCCAACAGTTTGCCGGACCTTACATAGGGTATGTAAAGAATCCAACTGACCAAAATAGAATGGGCAGATTGGGTGTATACATTCCTGATATCCATGGCGCATACGATGAAACCAACAAAAACATTGGTGCACAAACAATCACAGTGCAGTACTGTTCTCCTTTTGCAGGACAAACTCCTTTGAGTGAAACAGGATCAGGCACAAGAGAATTTGCACAAACACAAAAATCTTACGGTTTTTGGATGGTACCACCAGACATTGATTCCAAAGTGCTGGTGATGTTTGCTAATAACAATCCTAATCAAGGCTATTGGCTGGGATGTGTGTATGAAGATTTAATGAACAACATGACTCCTGGGTTGGCAGCCTCGGGCAACTTTGTAGGCAACTCAGAACAGAATGAAAGATACTTTGAAGATTTAAAATTTGGAGATAATGAAAACACAGATCAAGATGACCCAACACCAATTCCTGTTGCAGAAGCACAAAGAAAAGCAGAAACATCAAATATTGCAAGAACCAACACTGATGCCAGAAATGATAATGCCTACAGAATCAGACCAGTGCATGTACCAGCCACAGAAACACTTATCAATCAAGGCCTTATAAGAGACACAGTGAGAGGCACCACATCATCATCTGCAAGAAGAGAAACTCCTTCACAGGTGTTTGGAATTTCAACACCTGGCCCAATTGATTTTAATGGACAGGAGACTGCACCAAGAGAATCGATCAATAGGCACGGCAAAGTTTACAATGATCCTAAAGAGGAATACAATTTTCGTAAAGTACATCATTCAAGACTGGGTGGTCAGTCATTTGTGATGGATGACGGCGTACCAGCCACTGCTGAAATTATTAAGGGTAAAAAAGCAGTAGGTTCTATCAGTAACGAATTGATTAGATTGCGTACACGTTCAGGCGCACAATTATTATTACACAATTCCGAAAGCCTAGTTTACATCACCAACAATGATGGCACTGCTTGGATTGAATTCACAGCAGATGGCAAAATAGATATCTACTCCAAAGACTCAGTCAGTGTGCATACTGAAAATGATTTCAATTTTAGAGCAGAACGCGACATCAACATGGAAGCAGGCAGGAATGTTAACATCAAAGCCACTGGACAAAACACTATAGATAATGATAATAATCACTTAGTTAATTCTGATCAAACATTGACCACTGGTCGAGTCAGAATCGAATCCAGTGCAAACTATGAACTGGTTATAGGGTCGAACGGTCTTATCAAAGCAGGCACAGACATAAAAACTTTTGCTGGCAACGATTTTCTTGTAAACACAGACCATGAAATACATTTTAACACTGTGGATGTAGACGGTGTAGGCAAAGTTTTAAGCACTGTGCTGTCAAATTTAGAAACATATGATAATGCAGGTGTAAGTCCTACTCGTGATCCTAATGCAAGAGAAAGCATTATGAAACGTGTGCCCACAGCAGAACCATATGCAGAACATGAAAACAAACGCAAAAACAAAACCACATCCACAGCAACAGACAGAGAATTGCCTGAGGACAGATTCTAATGCCATTAGCTGCCAGACAAGGAGATGCAGTAAGCACAGGTCATGACTGTGATTCCTCTACAGTGTTGGCCGCTCCCAGTCAAACTACAGTGTTTGCTGAAGCAAAATTATGGTGTAGAATAGGTGATAGAACAGTGTCTCATGATATATTGGAAGGTTTACTCTGTGTGTCACACACTGCTCCTATCAATGAAGGTAGCGGCACAGTTTTTGTTGTTGGCATAGGATGTGCAAGAATTGAAGATAGTGCTGACGGAGGAGCCATTACTGGCAGTGCAATCACAGTGTACGCAGGGGATTAAATAACAGTCATGGCAGTTGTAACATTCAAAGATACAAAAAGAACCACACAACAGGTACAGCAGAATCAAGTATTCAATGGATTTTCCACCATAGGACGTGAGTTTAAAGATCCGAAACTGTACGACATTGAACTGGTCAAACAGGATCTCCTCAATAATTTTAACATACGTAAAGGTGAAAAGTTAGAAAATCCTAACTTTGGTACCAATATGTGGAACTATCTGTTTGATCCATTGGATGCAGACACCAAAGATGCAGTGATCAGAGAAGTAGAAGCAGTTATAAATTATGATCCAAGAGTGGCACTAGATCAATTGGAAGTGTTTGAAGCAGAGAATGGATTGCAAGTCAAAGTCACTGTGCTGTACATTGGTTACGCAATTGGCGAAACTTTGAACTTGTTATTTGACTCTGAGCAAGGATTACTTCAAGGCCCAGGTCAAGTGTTTAATTCATCTCAGGCGAATTATTAAGTATACACTTTTTTAAAGCAATAAATATCTTGCATGGCTTCTAACACCCGACAAAACACACTGTTAGCCAATACAGTTTGGCAAAAACTTTATCGTACCTTTCAACAGGCCGACTTTAAATCATATGACTTCGATACCATCAGACGTACCTTAATTGATTATTTGCAATTAAACTATCCAGAGTCATTCAATGACTTTATCGAGTCATCAGAATACGTTGCACTCATTGACATGATATCTTATGTGGCGCAGTCAATTTCGTACAGAGTAGACCTAAATGCAAGAGAAAATTTTATAGATCTAGCAGAACGTAAAGATTCTGTGTTAAGATTGGCAAGACTGATATCATATCAACCAAAAAGAAATACAGCAGGTAACGGTTTTGTAAAAATTAATTCAGTGGCCACTACAGAAAGTGTGACAGACTCCAATGGGCAAAACATTGCTAACACACAAATACTTTGGAACGATCTAACTAACGATAATTGGCAGGATCAATTCAACACAGTTATTAATTCTAGTCTGCCAAAAAATCAGTTTGTAAACAAACCAGAGCAAAGTGATACTATAGGTGGAATAAACTCACAGATATACAGAATAAATGGTGCAAATCTTGATCTACCAACAGTGCCTTTCAGTCAAACAATAAACGGGGTAGGCATGGAATTTTCAATTGTGCCTTGTTCGTTTGCAGGTGAAAAATTTGTGTATGAAGAAGCGCCAATTCCAGGCAATTCAATGTCTTTCCTTTACAGAAATGACAACAGAGGATTTGGTTCTAACAACACGGGTTATTTCTTGCACTTCAGACAGGGTGTGCTTAATTCTAAAGACTTTTCAATTACAAACACAGCACCAAATACAGTGGTCTCCATCCAAGAAAACAACATTAACAATGACGATGTATTTTTATTCAAATTGGATCAAAACGGTGTGCTGGAACAGAGATGGAGAAAAGTACCTGCGATCGTTGGCAACAATGTTATCTACAATAATCTAGCAGAAAATATTACAAATCAATTTGCTGTTGTGACAAAAAACAATGATCAAATTGATCTTGTGTTTTCAGATGGTGTGTACGGCACTCTGCCACAAGGAAATTTTAGATGTTACTACAGACAAAGCAATGGCTTAACATACAATATTAATACTTCCGACATGCAAAATATTTCTATCGCTTTGGATTACGTTTCCAAAAATGGACAAACTAACACTTTAACAATTCAGGTTTCGTTACAGAGCAGTGTTACAAATGCATCCGAGTCTGAATCAATAGCAGATATTAAAACACTTGCACCACAGTCATATTATGCAAACAACAGAATGATATCAGCTGAAGACTATCAAATTTTACCATTAACAGAAAATCAATCAATTGCAAAAGCCAAGTCACAAGTAAGAACAGCATCAGGGGTGTCAAGATTTTTAGATATTACAGATCCAACTGGTGTGTATTCTCAAACAAATATTGTTGCAGATGACGGCGTGTTGTATCAGGATGAAGGCACAAACACTTTTGATTTTCAATTTTCAACTAGAGATGATGTTGAAAAAGTAATCAACACAACACTGTCAGATGTGTTTACTTCATCAGACTTTAAACAATACTACTATAAAAATTATCCAAGAATTACTCCACCAAGTGACACACTTTGGAACAAGTCCACTCAGACAGTGAATCAAGCCACAGGATATTTTGGCTCTGCCGGTCCTTTGAGTGTTGGAGGCTCAACCACAAACAATTTAAGATATTTGACTGCAGGAGCACTTGTGAAATTTACACCGACCGCTGGCAATCACTTTATGCCCAACGGCACACAGATGTCTGGCACAGGAGGTCATCCAGGGTCATCGGATGTAATATGGTCTAAAATTGTATCTGTAAATGGCGACGGTGCAAACGGTGGTCTAGGCAATCTGTCAGACGGTACTGGTCCAGTAGTATTGAATGATTTGGCACCAACTGATGCTGTGCTGTCAGAAATAATACCACAGTTTATAGATTCTATTCCTGACACACTCAAAGCATCAATAATTGATCTAGTTGTGTCATACGATGATTTCGGTTTAAGTTATAACACCACTACAAGAACTTTTGATATTGTCCTAGCATCCAACTTAGGTAGTGGAGCATTTGCTTTGACCAATCAAGGTGATACCACAGGTGCAAATTTAGATAACTCATGGTTAATAAAGTTTGTGACCAATGGAATAAGTTACACTGTCACACACAGAAAAACACAGTATGTGTTTCAATCTGCTACAAGGAACAAATTTTATTTCGATCCTACAGCAAAAGTAATTGATCCGCAAACAGGACTATCTGTAAAAGACAAGATCAGAATAGTGGCCAGTAACACTGGATCTGATTTCACAAGCAGTCTAAAATATGATTATGATTGGCAAATTGTAGGCAATGTTGTAGGTTCAGATGGTTACAACGATACAAGAAAAATTGGAATAGGTTTCTTTGATTCTGATGATGATGGTGTCATTGATAATCCTGATTTGTTCTCAATCATTGTAGGACCAGACACAGATGTAAACAACAAATATGTTTTTTATGAAACTGAAACTGTGCAGGACTATGATCAAGACAGGATTGTAGATCAAACACAATTTGTCGTTGTAAAAAATGCTTTAGAAATTTCAAATTTTTCAACGTATCCAGATGGACAATTGTTTTACTATTATGGTGATGATGCATTTCATTCGTATTCAGCAACGACTGGTACAACAACACCAGTGACCACTTATACTGCAAGATTAGGCAGACAAAATCTAATTTACAATTATAATCATGGCGCTGTGAGAAACAGACGTATAGATCCAAGTGTATCAAACATTATAGATCTTTATGTTGTAACAAGATCTTTTGATCAAGAGTTGCGTACATGGTTAAGAAACAGTCAAGTGTCAGCAAGACCAGAAGCACCCACAATATTTGATTTGGAAACTGCATACCTTGCATCTTTGGATGGAATAAAATCTATAAGTGATGAAATAATTTTTAATCCAGGTGAATATAAACTATTGTTTGGCCCAGGCGCAGATGCATCATTACAAGCACAGTTCAAAGTCATTAAAAATCCACAGAGCACTGTGAGTGATAATCAAATTAAATCGTCAGTGATAAGTGCAATAGATACCTTCTTTCAAATTGACTTTTGGGACTTTGGCGATACTTTTTATTATACTGAATTGGCCGCTTACATACACAACGCCCTAGCACCGGATGTGTTAAGTGTCGTGATTGTTCCCGCACAGAGCACTGATGGGTTTGGTTCTTTGTTTCAAATATATGCAGAAGATAATGAAATATTTGTATCATCAGCCACAGTAGATAATGTGGAAATTATTACTTCAATATCAGCGGAAAAACTTAAAGCAACTGGCACAGTAATTACCAGTTCTGCACAGACAACAACCACAGGTACAGTATCTGCAACTAGTACTACTACATCAGGCACAGTATCTACCACTGGTTCTACCACAAGCACGTCTTCGAGTTCATCTTCAAGTTCATCTTCTGGTTCATCTAGTGGAGGATATTACTAATGAGTAAATCTACTAGATCAAGTTCTCAATTATTACCTCAAATATTTCAAACTGAGAAGAACAAAAGATTTATCAACAGCACACTTGATCAATTGATCGAACCAAGTGTTTTAGACCAACTGAATGGATTTGTTGGACAAAAGTATCGTCAATCCTACAGAACATCTGAGCAGTATCTTAGCGAAAGCACTGACCAAAGACAGAGTTATCAATTAGAACCTACAGTGACTTACAAGTCAGACGGTACCTCCATAGACTTTGCTTCTCAGTATATTGATGCTGTGAACGAGATTGAATCACAAGGTGGAAGCAACGCAAAGCATGATCGACTGTGGGAACAGGAATCATATTCTTATGCTCCACCTGTTGACCCAGACAAGTTTGTAAATTATAGACAATATTATTGGATTGGTGAAGGACTTTCTCCGATATCGTTATTGTTATCCAGTGGCACAAAAACCACTATAGGAGTATCTAACAATAGTTTTGGTGCTTATGTATTTTCTAACAAAAATGGGCAAAATAACCCTGATATCATCGTGTACAAAGGTAGTACATATGAGTTTGAAGTAGATGCTCCAGGACATCCTTTTTATATAAAAACACAATATGCCACTGGAACTGATTATCAGTTTTCCGATGATTATGTGACAAACAATGGTACAACTTCTGGCACAGTAACTTTGAAAGTGCCTGCTAGTGATTCATCGACCAATGCAGAAACAGTGTTATTTTATCAGTGCGGTAATCACACAGCAATGCGTGGCAGAATCATAATTAAGGATCTTAATGACGTGCTGTTTGATCCAGCAGAAAATATCATTGGCTGTAAAAAATTTACTGACGCATCTGGACTAGAATTTACTGATACAATCAATGTACAAATTACGTCGGGCAGTGTTACAGATTATGAAAACAAAAAATATTTTATAAGTGGTGTAGGCGATAGTATAACTTTTACTGATATATCACAGCATGAAGTGGTAGAACCATATGGTGTTGAAAAAGGAGAAGTGTGGGACAGAGATGGCACAGAAGGTTTTGACACAGTAGGTTTTGATAATTCCACTGCACAAAGTACCAGTCCAGATTATTGGACCATAGACAAATCATCTGCGGATTTAAATGCATGGAGCAGAGCAAACAGATGGGTACACAAAGACGCAATACAACTCACAGAAAGCAAATTAAATGTCACAATAGGTCTAGCAGAAAATGCCAGAGCAAAACGTCCTATCGTTGAATTCGTTCCAAATTTAGAACTGTTCAATCATGGTAGCACTGGTAGATTGATCGACATCATTGATTCCAGCAACACAGATGCTTTCAGCAATGTGTCTGGCGCACAGGCATATGTGGCTGACGGTTCACCACTGCGTCAAAATGATTTGATATGTTTTACTACTGATCCTAACACAGTCAACAAAATTTATCGTGTTGATTTTGTATCAGTATTTGGAGTAGCCGATGACAGTTCATCGGTAGCACAGGTTATAAGATTAGTAGAACATGAAACATTTACAGATGCACAATCAGTGTCTGTGGTGTCTCGTAGAGGCACAACCAAAGGACAACCATATCATGTTGACAACGGAGCATGGAAAAAATCACAACAAAAAACAACATTGAATCAAAAACCTTTGTTTGATGTTTATGATACTGACGAAAATTCATTAGGAAACACAGATGTGTATCTTTCAAGCACTTTTTTAGGTTCAACATTATTTGAGATTGCAACAGATGACACCCAAGGCACACCCGACACTGTCTACGGTACAAACGTGATATATGAAAGACTAGGATTGATTAACGATTTACGTGTTAACGATACTTTTCATAGTGGCACATTTGATTTTGTCACTGAAGGATCTATTGTAACAAAGAACCTACGTCAATATTTCTATAGAATTTTTAACAGCACACTCAACAACCATTCGTACACAAACAACTGGAAAAAATTTATTGTAAAAAACAGTCAAAAAATAATAAAAGTTTATGAAAGTGATCAGGATCAACAATATTTTGAAATTGATCAATATCTAAATCCAACAGCACTGTCTGATCTCACAGTGCAAGTTTTATTAAATGGAACCACTACAAATGATTATCAATTAACTACTATCAATGATCATTATTATGTGCAAACTACAGCAATAATAGCATCAGGCAATGTCATTACAATAAAAGCACACTCTTTAACAGGCATTCCGAGTGGCAATGGATTTTTTGAAGTGCCTTTAGGACTACAACGGAATTCACAAAATAAAAACATTGAAAAACTAACATTGGGAGATATGGTAAAACACTATAGTTTAGCAGTCAATGAACATCCAAATTTTGTAGGCACTGCAATTGGAGAAAACAATTCAAGAGATATAGATAATATTTTTGCTTATGGTTCATTAATAATGCAACATTCTGGCAATGATGCTTTAGCACACATATTGGTCAAAGACAAATCTATTAACTTAGTTGGAGCAATGAGACACAGTAGTCGTGAGTATGAAAAATTTAAACAAAGTCTTGTAGACAGAGTCAGACAGATATCTTTAGATGGTACTATTGCACAAAATCTAGATGAGATTATAAAATTAATAAACAAAAACAAAAACTCAACCATGTCTTTTTATGACACAGATATGTTGGCATACGGCGATGACAAAGTAACACTATCTTACACAGTTACTGACCCAGCCATTGTAAACTATCCAATAAGTGTATCATATAATTTATCAACACTGAGCAATAAGGCTGTGTATGTGTATGTGAATGATGTACAACTGACACATCTTGCTGATTATCAATTCACTGACACCACTGACTCTGCGGCACAAAATGGTATTGAAGTAAACACACCATTGGCTGTGAATGATGTTATAAAAATTGTTGAATATGCAAGTTCAGATGGTTCTTTTATTCCTGCGACTCCGACCAAACTGGGTCTTGCCCCGGCATGGAGACCAGAAAAATTTACAGACGACACATATCAACCGAGTGACAGTTCAAGTGAAGTGACTGGAGTTGATGTTATTAGAGGCCATGATGGTTCGATCACAGTGGCCTATGGAGATTTTCGTGATGACCTTATACTCGAGTTTGAAAAAAGGATTTACAACAATATTAAAATAAAATTTGACGAAGAAATAATAAATTTAGATTATGGTTTCTTTAGAGACAATGAATATTCTAATCAAGAAATTTTAAATTTACTAAGCAGAGACTTTTACAGTTGGACAGGCACTAACAGTGTAGACTACACTACAAATCTAACTTATTCTGCAAGTAACGATTTTACTTGGAACTACACTGATTACAAAAATAAAATTGATCAAACATCATTACCTGGATATTGGCGTGCCATATATAGACAATGGTTTGACACAGATGCACCACATAAAAGACCATGGGAATCTCTAGGTTTTACAATTAAACCTGATTACTGGGACACAAGATATGGAAGTGCGCCTTACACAAGAGGCAATCTGCTTTTATGGAATGATATAGCCAATGGATTTATTGCTGAGGGAGAACGAAAAGGGTATTACCCAAGGTATGCCAAAGGCGCTGGCTTTTTAAATGTATTACCTGTTACTGAAAGCGGCGAATTGGCTTCTCCTGGCAACGCAGGCATTATAAACAACAACACTATTAGACCATCTGCACTAAAACAAAATTGGCAGTATGGAGACGGTGGCCCACCTGAAACTGCGTGGCGTAAATCTTCTTCTTACAGATTTGCAGAACAAATTGCAAAATTTCTTGCCAAGCCAAGTAGATATGCTGGTTTGTTTTTTGATAGATCAAGGGTCAACAAAAACTTTATAGGACAGTATGTGTATGATTCACTGTATAGACAACCTGTAACAAATTACGTTTTACCAACCGATAGTAATTTTACTGCTGGGTATATTAATACTGTATCAGATTATTTAAAAAGTTTAGGTTACACTGCTTCTTCGTATTTGGCAGATAGACTAAACAATATCTCAGTACAGTTGTCTTATAAACTGGGCGGCTTTACTAACAAAGACAACATGCAAGTAGCAGTTGGAAGTGTCTCACCTCAGAGCACGTCACGTGGCGTATTTTTACCACAACAAGACTTTACCATCTTATTGTACAAAAGTGCTCCTTTAGTGAATGCAAATTACAGTGGTGTAATTGCACAAAAAACTGACACAGGTTTCAAAATTTCTGGGTATGCTAATTTTAATCGCACATTTACATATTATAAACCAAGACAGTTCAATGACTCTAATTTTATAAGGGTAGGTGCAACAACAGAATCTTTTACTGATTGGCAAGGCGGTGGATTTTATGCCAAAGGCGCCATAGTAAGAAATTCAGGCACGTTCTACAGAGCAACTAGTGCAGTATCAAGCAGTACTGCTTTCAATGCAGAAAATTGGAAAGAAATTGGAAGCACTTTACCATTACAAGGTGGAGTCAGTGTTAAGAAATACAAAAACTATGATCCAAACACAACAACGATTCCATATGGATTTGAATTTAAAAACATACAAGAAGTTACAGACTTTTTGTTTGGGTATGACAGATATTTGCAGGAACTGGGATTTGTATTTGATGAATATATTAGTGAACTGAATCAACCAGCAAATTGGGAACTTAGTGTGAAAGAATTTTTATTCTGGACCACGCAGAACTGGAATGTGAGTTCAGTAATCACTCTGTCACCAGCGGCTTCTTCACTGAAATTTCAAAAAGAAAATACCATAGGTGATGATCTAACAGATTCTGATAATTTTTATTCTGTATTACAACAAGATGGATTGCCAATCAATCCTAATAATTTTGCAACAAAAAGACAAGATGGTGTGTTTCAAATTATTACAAATCCTGCAGAAGATGGCATTTACAATGCAGACATACGTGCTGTGCAAAAAGAGCATCTTTTACTTTTAGAAAATGTATCACAATTCAATGATGTAATTTTTGATGATACAATTGGAAATAGGCAAGACCGTGTAAGACTGGTTGGTTTCCGTACTGCAAACTGGAACGGAGATCTTTATGCTCCTGGATATATTTTGGATCAAGGCAAAGTTAAAGATTGGACACCTTATACTGATTACAGGATAGGAGAAAATGTAATTCATCAAGGCAAGAACTATGTTGTTACAACTAATCATACAAGCAATGAAAACTTTGAAAGTAGATTCTTCACTACAAGGTCTAATGCGCCGGCCGGCTCCATGTTGCCTAACTGGGACTCTAAAGCAGAAGCCTTTAAGGATTTTTATTCATTAGATTCAGATAATTTTGATGCAGAACAA
>Ga0209336_10000744_pt1 | contig 16482 bp, 18 predicted proteins | sample LinPmetageLP32_FD_184042 | JGI IMG/M metagenome (GOLD analysis project Ga0209336, IMG submission 184042) | Marine viral communities from the Pacific Ocean - LP-32 (SPAdes) (version 2) | ecosystem: Environmental > Aquatic > Marine > Oceanic | place: Pacific Ocean | collected 2009-08-23 | reverse complement strand
AAACATGGTTAGAGAAAATCCAAGACATAAAATGACTTCTAACGGCAAGGTATACTTTACCGAAGAAGAAGAAGTAGCCAGAGATGCAGAAGAAAAAGCATGGGCAGACGGTGCTAACGAGAGACTAGCAGCCGAACATAGAGAAACTCGTAATGAGTTACTTGCAGGTAGCGATTGGACACAAGCAAACGATAGTCCATTGTCGGCTGAGAAGAAGGTGGAGTGGGCATCTTATAGAACCTCGCTAAGAACGCTTCCTACACATGAAAACTGGCCGACGCTCGAGGATAGCGATTGGCCGTCGCAACCTAGTTGATAGTTACGGCATACAAAGGTCAACAAATGAGCAAACCGACACTATACAGTTTAGATAAGAGGGTGGTGAAAATAGAAACGCAACTTGAGGAGCGTTGGAAGGAGGCCATACTGAGGATTAAGCGCATCGAGAAAATAATATTCGGTACTGCTGGGGCTATAATCCTGATGCTGGTTTCCATTCTTACGCGGATGTAATGATTGACCCAGTTTCGTGCGTTGCCCTAGCGACAGGTGCATATAAAACTCTCCGCGCTGGTTTAGACACCTATAAAGATATTTCTGAAATGGGTGGTGCTTTAGCAAATTGGGGGAAAGCGTGTTCGGATTTTCAACAAATAGAGGAGCGTCATAAAAATCCACCATTCTGGGAAAAAACTTTTAAAGGCTCTGACATGGAAACCGCTACGCTTCTTTGGGCAAAAAAAGAAGAAATGTCGCGTATGAGATCTGAGTTAAAAGATTATGTCAGTTGGAATTTTGGGCCAAAAAAATGGGATGAAATTTTGTCAATAGAGGCACAAATGAGAAAACAACGAAAAGATGAAATATACAAAAAGCAAGCTAGAATTGATGCCGCAATAAATTTTGCAATAGGTGCAGTAATATTTGGCATCGGTGCAACTGTATTATTTGGGGTGTTTTATTTTTGGGGAAGCAAGCAAGGGCGCTGGTGATGTGGGTTTTACTTTGGGTTCAATTAACAACTAGCACAGCTAGTGGTAATGAATTTGAACACTATCACGTTGGCAGCTACACGAAACAAGAAGTCTGCGAACTAGCAAAAGATGAAGCTAAAGTTCTTGTGACAAACGAAAAATCAAAAATAGTCTGCATAAAAATAGAATTGTGACACTGAGGGAATGGCGCGGAAAATACATAATTTACGGCAAAAACGGAAAAGTAATTGTGATAACGCGAGATCGAGCAATCGCATTACGGATAGCGAGGCAAATTGAACGAATACGACATAAACGGAAACGGAAAGATTGATCCAGACGAACGGGAAATCATGCTCGAGGATCGTCGCCGGAACATGGAAGATATGGACAAAAAACGTGACGTACAGAGGCGCTTAGTAGTTGCTTGTACTGTTGGGATGCTGGCGTATCCCGTAGCAATCATTTTTGCGTCTTACGTCGGCTTATCGCAAGCCGCAGAACTCATTACAGACATAGCAAGCGTTTATGTGATTGGTAGTTCTGGGGTTGTTGCTGCGTACTTTGGTTTTAATGCAATGGAGGCTAAAAATGCTACAAGCACTGATCGCACCAATAGCTGAGTTAGCTGGGGGCTGGCTTAACGCCAAAACCCAAGCGCAAGCTGCTAATGCCAAGCTAAAATTAACAGAGGCAGAGGCAAAAGCTAAGATTTTGTTGTCGAAAGAAACATCGACGGCTGATTGGGAAAAGATAATGGCGCAAGGTACGCAAAACTCTCTCAAGGACGAGTTTGTAACGGTGATTGTTCTTATTCCAGTAATCTTATGTTTTATTCCAGGTTTGGAAGAAACCGTTAAAAACGGTTTTACCCGTCTTTCTGAGTTGCCCGAGTGGTATACCTGGCTGGTCTTCACAGTATGTAGTGCCGCCATAGGAATACGCGGTGGCAAACATCTATTTGGTAAGAAATAATGACTAATATTCTGCAATCAACAGGCGGCGATGAAGACATTATTTTTGAGGAAGATGCTTTTAGCGGATTTGAGGGAAAATCAATTGTAATTAACGAAGGTGGTGGATCGAGCGATGTCGAGGCTGGCATACAGTTTATTTACGATCTGCGTGAGCATCTGGTCGATGTATCGATTGCTACAGTTTACTTGCTGACAGTTTTTGCAATTTTTATGTGGATTAAAAAGAAATTTAGTTAGGAGCGAAGTATGGAAAAAAATTGGGATATGTTTTTTGATATGTTGATGGTTCACGAAGGAGCTTTCCAAGACGACCAAAGGGATTCTGGCAATTCCCAAGGCGATGGATATGGCAATGAGGGCTCTACTATGTGGGGCGTTACTGCAATGAACTGGGCAAAGTATACAGATAAGCCAGCGCCCAAAGATGTAATGAAAGCGTTAACAAAAGAGGATGTGAAGCCTTTTGTTAAAACACAATACTGGGATAATGTCCGTGCAGACCAATTACCAAATGGTTTGGATATTTGTGTTTCGGATATGGCTTATAATGCCGGAGGTCGTAGAAGTGTAAAGATATTGCAACGTGCGGTTGCAGCAAAACCAGATGGTTTAATAGGTAGTAAGACAATTGCTGCTTGCCACGACTTAACACCTAAAGACGCACTTGATAAATACCATCACGGCAGAGAACAGTACTACCAATCTCTTGATGACTATAAAATTTATGGAAAGGGTTGGTCTAGGCGTAATAAAGAAACGCTAGAATTGGCGTTAGGATTATTAAATGAGTAACGCCAAGGTACTTAATGAGCTTGAGAATAAGATTGCTGCTGCAAAACGGCAAAAGAGAGCTATTGAGTGCCGCACAAGCTTTATCGATTTTGTTAAATACACCATGCCAGATGCAGATGATCCCGAAAACATTGACGAAAGTATGTTTAAGGACGCAAAGCACCACCGATCGTTAGCAAAGGTTCTCGAGAAGGTAGAGAAGGGGCATATCCCACGATTAATAGTCTCGATGCCGCCCAGACACGGTAAATCTGAACTAATATCGCGTCGATTTGTGCCTTGGTTGCAAGGTCGAGATCCGTATAGAAACGTAATTTTTGCCACATATAACGAAGATTTTGCAAAAGATTTCGGTGCAGATGTGCGTAATATAATGATGCTGCCTCAGTATAAACACGTTTTCCCGAGCTTTGGCTTGCGAAAAGGCGGTGCAAGTAAATCGAGAATACAAACTGGATCTGGCGGTATGTCAGTATTTGTTGGTCGAGGTGGCTCTATCACTGGTCGAGGTGGTGACTTTGTTATTCTCGATGATCCGATCAAGGATAGTATCGAGGCGAACAGCCCGACGTTGCGCGAACAGCTATGGCAATGGTTTACCCAGGTGCTTATGACCCGTTTGATGACTGCATCGGCATCGATTGTTATTGTGCAGACTAGGTGGCATGAAGATGATCTAATCGGTAGACTAACTGACCCCACTAATCCGCACTATAGCCCAGAAGAAGCATCGAAGTGGAAGATTATTAATTTACCAGCATTGGCGGAAGAAGATGATCCATTGGGTCGAGAGGTTGGCGAATTATTATGGCCGGATAGGTTTGATCTAGAGTTTATGGAAGCCCAGAGGCGTTTGGACTCTCGAGGGTTTAGTGCATTGTACCAAGGTCGTCCTACACCGGAAGATGGCGATTTGTTTCGCAGAGAAAATATAAATTATTATAATCGTGCAGATTTACCTAAAGATTTGCGTATTTATGCAGCAAGCGATCACGCAGTTGGTGTTGATAAAACTAGGAATGATGCAACGTGTTTGCTGATAGTAGGCGTAGATCAAAACGACGATATATATTTGCTTGATACTTGGTGGGAAAAACAACCTACGGACAAAGTAGTTACGGCTATGCTGGCTCTTATAAAAAAATGGAAGCCATTAATATGGTGGGCAGAAAAAGGGCATATTTCAAAGGCAATTGCGCCATTTTTGCGTAAAAGAATGGGTGAAGAACGTGTGTATTGTCGGATCGAGGAAGTAACGCCAGTAGCCAATAAAGTTCAACGGGCGCAAAGCATTATGGGTCGCATGGCTATGAATAAAGTCCTGTTTCCAAAGCAGTCAGTTTGGACACAAAAAGCTACTGATGAAGTTTTAAAATTTCCAAATGGGCGTAATGATGATTTTGTAGATGCGCTTGCATGGATAGGTATGGCTTTGGCTCGACTTACTACTCCTGGTGGTGGTATAGTGAAAACAGCTAGTACGCCAAAGGTCGGCACGTTAGCGTGGGTGAAGTGGGATGCTGCTTTAAGGAAAAAGCAAGACTTTATGAATGTAAAAACGGGTGGTTGGTAAATGCACGAAGAAATGACGATAGATACGGCAGACGTAGATAAGCCAGAACCAACAGAACGTCGTAAGGCGCTAGTAAATCAATGGCTGGCAAGAATTAAACACGCCAAGGAATTTCATAAAAAATCTTTCACAACCATGAAGCGCGACATGGATGCTACCTTAAATGGGTTTGAAGACACAAAATGGTCTGGAGAAAATTATGTCGCTAACATTTTACAACGTCATGTGCAGCAACGAACAGCACAGTTGTACGCTAAAAACCCAAAGGCGGTAGCCAAAAGACGTAATAGAATGAGTTACCAGTTTTGGGACGGGGAGGCCGATACACTTGCACGAGCCTTTATGACCTCAGAGCAAGCTGCGAATACTGGGTTGCCTGTTCCACCAGCTGCGGCAAATATTATTCAAGATTATACCGCTGGTAAAACACAAAACAAAATGCTGGATAATGTTGCTAAAACATTAGAAAATCTTTTCGATTATTACATGAAAGAACAACAGCCAGCGTTCAAAGCGCAGATGAAAGGATTAGTTCGCCGTGTAGTTACTACTGGTGTTGGTTTTGTAAAAGTAGGGTTTCAGCGTGACGTTGATCGAGCGCCAGAGGTTGCTGCTAAGATTGCCGACGTACAATCTCAACTAGATTATATGCGCCGCGTTGCCAAAGAAGCCTCTGAGGGTAAAATACAAAAAGATGATCCGCAAATGGAAGAACTTATGCTATCGCTGAAAGCGTTGCTTCAAGAGCCAATGGTGACAATCCGCGAAGGGCTTGTGTTTGATTTTCCAGAAGCAAATTCTATTATTATTGATCCTAGATGCCGCCAGCTGCGTGGGTTTGTTGGGTGTGAGTGGGTTGCACATGAGCTATATCTTACGCCAGATGAAATAAAAGAAATATACGACGTTGACCTAAAAAATTCATATAAAACGTATGACATGAAAGGTCGCCTGATTGGTCATGGTGATGCTAACAAGCTATCAACGTCCTACGATGGTATTTCCGGTGAAGGTGCGCCGCAAGGACTAGCCCAAGTTTACGAAGTATACGATAGAAAGACGGGTGTGCAGTATGTGGTTGCAGACGGACACACAGACTTTTTGCGTGAGCCTTCAGCGCCACCAGTAAACGTAGAAACGTTCTGGCCGATATTTGCTCTTGTGTTTAACGAGATTGAACACAAAGATCACCTTTACCCTCCCAGTGACATTAGCTTGTTGTTGCCAATGCAGCATGAGTATAATCGAGCAAGGCAAGGGCTACGGGAGCATCGAAGGGCTAACAGGCCGAAGTATGCAGCACCAGCTGGCGTTCTTGAGGATAAAGATAAAGAAAAGCTGGCAACGCACCCAGCTAATGCTGTGATCGAGTTGCAAGCATTGGCAGCTGGTCAAAAAGTAAATGACGTTATCCAGCCCGTAGGTCAGATTGGAATAGATCCTAATTTATACGAAGTTCGTACAATTTTTGACGATATTCAGCTAGTTGTTGGAGCGCAAGAAAGCAGCTTTGGTGGTTTGTCTAAAGCGACGGCTACAGAAACATCGATTGCAGAAAGCGCACGAATGTCGAGCCTTGGTGCGAATGTCGATGAACTTGATAGTTTTATGTCAGAGATTACACGTGCAGCTGGTCAAATATTACTCGCAAACTTAGCTAAAGAAGAAGTAATAAAAATTGTAGGCAATGGTGCGGTATGGCCGGAGATGACCAGAGATCAGATTATGGAAGAAGTATTCCTAGAGATCGAGGCTGGATCTACGGGTAAACCTAACCGCGCAGCGGAACTTGCAAACATAGAACGGATCATGCCGTTCTTGCTGCAAATTCCTGGTATTGATCCAAAGTGGTTAGCAAAAGAATTGTTAAAACGTCTTGATGACAAGCTCGATCTTGACTCGGCGTTTACAGATAAAATTCCTTCAATTGTCTCTATGAACCAAGGACAAGGACAAGGAACTGGTGATCCAGCGTTAGCTGGTGTGCCAGGAGGAGGTGCGGATAACGCGCCTAGACAATTGCCCTCTGGTTCGGGAGGTGTTGCACCAATGGGGGCTAACCAGTAATTTTTTGCTGTTTGTTGATTGTTACGATCAACAGAGGTAAAATGCAGATAGAAGGAAGGACGCTAATATGGTTGATTTAACCACGGAATCGGAAACGTCCACCGAGGCCGACGATATAATCGAGGACGATAAGGCGGAGTCGTCAACCGCAGAAAGCGAAACTGAAGCGGATTTGCTCAGTGTCATAAAAGATGCTGCTCAACCCGACGAAGAGCCAGAGTCGCACTCTGAGAGTGAGGAAGTAGAAAGGGATGAAGTTGCAGCGGAATCTACTGAAAGTAATGCTGACGTTGAGTTAGCAGATCAGGAAGAAGATTACTCTAATTTACCGTTTCACAAGCACCCTCGTTTTAAGGAACTTGTTCAACAAAGGAATGAAGCAAAAGAAAGCGCAGAAAGGTTTGATATAATGCAAAATTACTTGGCAGATAATAATTTGTCGGGTGATGAAGCAGCTGCTGGTTTAGATATAATGGCTAAAATGAAATCTGATCCAATGGCTGCGCTAAAAGCATTACAACCTTATGTGCAACAATTGTCTCAAGCGGCTGGAATTATTGTACCAGACGATATTCAATCCAAAGTTGATGATGGTTACTTAGACGAAAGTGCAGCACGGGAATTGGCTCGTTCGAGAGCAGATGCCGCATGGCAGAAGCAGCAAAATGAGATGATGTTGCAGCAACAACAATTACAAGGTCAGCAAGAGCAAACTAATTATCTTGCTAGTCTTGCAATGGATTGGGAAGAAAACGCCCGAGCAAACGACCCAGACTACGACCTTAAAGAAGATCTAATTGACGCAAGAGTTCAAGCATTAAGAAGGGAACTTGGTAGCAACGGTCAAATATATACAGCGCGAACGCCCGAAGCATTACGGGAACTAGCGGAGACTGCGTATAACCAAGTGAACGAAAGATACAATGCTACGTTTGGCAATAGAAAGCCAATGAAAACTGCGTCCGGTGGTAAACTTGGAGGTAGCCCAGCGCCCGAACCCCAATCGTTACAGGAAGCGATTGCAGCGGCAATGGGGAACTCCTAAATATGTTAGGAAAGTAAAATGGCTTTTTCATCAGCCGAACTTGCGAACATAGCCAATGCCGCACTCGATTATTACATCGATAAAGGCACTGTTTATTCGCAATCTCTACAAGACAAGCCGTTGCTGAAGGCAATGGACTCAGGCTCAAAGAACTTCCCAGGTGGGAAGGGTGAGCTTAGTGTGGGTGTGAAAGGCACATACACTACAACCGTTTCTGGATATACCCACAATGATACTGTGACGTATGCAAATCCAGCAAACATCAAACGCGCTAACTACGCATGGAAAGAGCATCACGCTGGTATTTCATTAACACTAACCGAACTTAAAAAGGACGGCATAAGCGTTACTGAAAGTACAACATCAGCTGGTGTAAGCAATCACTCAGGCCGCGATCAGACAGTCTTAGCTAATCTTTTTCAAGACAAGCTGGACGATATGATGGAAGGTTATTCCAGAGGCATGAATGATTTTCTTTATGGCGACGGAACAGCCGACGCAAACGCAATTGCTGGTATTCAGACTTTGGTTCTCGATGATCCAACAGCATCTGGAACAACAGTTGGCGGATTGTCCACAGTATCTAATACATGGTGGAGAAACCGAGCAAATGTAGCAATTTCAACGTCAGCTACTGGGCAAGAGTTAATTGAAACTCTACATTCAGAAATGCGTCAGTTGAAGCGTTTTGGCGGAAAACCAAACATTGCTGTTTGTGGCTCTGCTTTCTTAGATCGTCTTGCAGACGAACTACGCAGAAACGGTAACTATAGTAACACTGGTTTTGCAAGAAATCAGGACATTAGTATGGGCGAGATCAACTATAATGGTCTTACTTTTGCCTATGATCCAACTATGGATGACCTTACCATTTCTGGCAAAACGCCAAGCAAGCGATGCTACATCATCGATACCTCAAAACTCTGTATGTATTATATGGATGGGGAAAAGATGAAACGTCACAGCCCAGCGCGTCCAGCGACGCAATATGTGATGTATCGTGCGATCACAACCACCGCAGCACTCTCAGCAACACAGCTGAATTGCCACGGTGTTTACGAAATTTCTTAATTTAACCAAGGGGGGCGTTCGCGCCCTCCATTAACCAGGAGGATAATATGTTTGATAAATGTTCATGTACTGTTGCGATTGGGGGAGACATTCGCAGCGTTGTACCAAAGACTATGGTTACACCAGCGGAAATCATGCTGTTGCAGTCCATACACGGCGGTGATGCCGTTACAAATATTCGAGTAAATGGTGAGCTTGATGCAACAAATGACCAAGAAAGAAATCGACTAGGCGAGTTTTATGGCGATGAAAAAGTTGTTAATTTGTTTAATCAGTTTGGGGATCTTCCAAACACACTAGAAGCAGCCCGAGTTCCCAAAGAGTTGCTAGATCCCACGTTTACACCAGAGAAAAAGAAACCAGCAAAAAAAACCACTCGTAAACGCGCACGGGATGAAAACGGACATTTTATTGCCGATGATCCCAGTACTGAAAAAAACGAGGCATATGTCGAGGAATAGTAAATGGCTAGAGGTACATCACTAGGTCAACTTGTAACCGATCTACGGGCAGAAGTTGGACATTCGCTACAGCCTAATTTGGGTAAAGCAACGCGAGATGTATTCATAAATTTGTTGGAGCGCACACAACGGCGGCTATGGGAGGACTATAGCTGGCCGTTTTTACGCATTACTCGTGATATAACGATTAGTGCTGGACAGCGATACTATGATGTACCCGACGGTCTTACGTTTGAGCGCATTGAGCGTATGGAGGTAAAACATGGCGATTATTGGACAAAGATGCACTACGGCATCGGGGCTCAAGAATACAACTCGCATGACAGTGATCGAGGCATACAATCTTCACCGACCAGACGATTTGATACATATGAGAACAATCAAATAGAGTTCTGGCCGATACCAGCCAACAATTCTAATGCCACCACTGGAACGGATAGCATTAGAATATACGGTATTCGCAATCTGACACCTCTTGTTGCCGAAGCCAATACAGCTGATTTAGACGATCAGTTAATAATTTTGTACGCAGCTGCGGAAATACTAACACGGCAAAAGCAAGGTGACGCGCAGAATAAACTAGCAGCTGCACAAGCGCATTACGCTCGACTTAAAGCTCGGATGAGTAAAACAGAAACATTTGTGATTGGCGGCGGTGAGCCAGAAGGAATGTATAAACCAAAAATGCCACCTTTAATTGCGACAACGGGAACGGGTGGTAGCTAATGCCTTACGTTCTGGTCGAGGACTTTAGAGGTGGTTTAGACCGCAGACGTATGAACGTGACAGCACCACCTGGTACGCTGATCGAGCTAAAAAACGCACATATTACCCGAGGCGGTGAAATAGAAAAACGTCCAGCATTTGTTGAGATTGTAGATCTACCATCGAACACAATTGGCTTGGCAGCGGCAGCTGGGCAAATCTATACGTTTGGGTCTGCTGCGTCGTCTGCTGTTACATTTCCAGCTAATACCCCGACAAACTTGAGTTACATACAATTAACGCACCCGTCTGGTGAAGCTTTGACAAACGTACATTCTGTTGAGTTTTATAATGGCAAGTTATACATAGCAGCGCAATTTGCTGACGGTAGAATTTATCATTATTATGACGGCACACGAATAACAGATTGGTTTGACGGTAGATCAAGAGCGACTTTTCAAATTACAGCTGGAAGCGTTGGCGGAACAGCTGCTACTGCATCAATTCAAATCACTGGTGGTACGTCAAATCCAGGTGACGAATTAAGGGTTCTGAGAGTTAATGCAGTAGATCTAATATCTTCACCTGTTAATCACAACGGAAGCAATGCTTTAACTGCGTCTAACATTGCAGCCGCAATAACAAGTGGATCAAGCACCTATACGGCTAATGCTGTTGGTGATGTTGTAACAATCACAGCGCCAGCGGTAGGTATTGCTTACAATGCTTTCCAAGTTACGCTCGAGGTCACTGGTGCTTTTACCGTTGGCAATATCAATCATATGTCTGGTGGTGTTGATAATGCTATTTCGGCAGTAACAGTAGACGGCGTAAGTTTGATTGGGGCTCAAGTAACTTGGGAAACATCACATTCTTACACAGCAATTAAAGTCGCAGCTGCGATCAATGATTTTGCGTCTGCACCGGAATATGAAGCTACAGCGGTAAATGCTTTTGTTAATATTATTGCAAAAGAAAGCACCTCCGCAAACAACAACAAAACTGTTGCCGTTACTGCAACGGGAAATGTTACTACTGCTTTTGACCCTGCAAGTCAGAATTTTTTAGATGGTGGGGCGGATGCCGCTACAATAAATGCTTACAGTCCTGGTAAGTTTGTTATGCCAGTAAAAACAAAAATGTACGCATTATCTGATAGTTTGCTGCATTTTTCTGCAATCGATGACCCTACTGAGTGGAACGACACATCTCAAAGCGCTGGTTTTATAAACCTAGCTAACCATTCTCGAGGATCAGAAGATCTAAAAGCAATGGCGACTTACTTTGATAATCTGGCAGTCTTAGCCGAAGAAGCTATACAAATCTGGTTTGTCGATCCCAGCCCAGCCTTAAACCAGCAAATCCAAGTGCTGCAAAACACTGGAACTATAGCGCCGGATAGTGTTGTCGAGTTTGGCGAAAACGACGTATTTTACTTATCGCTATCTGGATTGCGTAGTTTACGCTCTCGAGACTCGTCTAATGCAGCGTTTGTTGGTGACATTGGTAATCCAATTGATGAACTTATTGTAAAATCTATACAGTCTAATCGAGCATTAGCTGAAAAGGCAAAAGCAACGCTCGAGCAACGTGATGGACGATACATACTAGCAATTGGTTCAACAATGTATGTGTTTAGTTATTTTCCATCTTCTAAGGTTTCTGCGTGGTCAGTTTATGAGCCAGGTTTTGTTGTAGATCGATGGGCATACGACGGCAGGCAAACACTATGCAGATCTGGCAATAAACTATATTCTTTAGGCGGTGAGGACGGCAACAAATACGATAGTTCTGAAGTTGTTGTTCAGATGCCGTTCTTAGATAGCGGTAGTCCAGCAACCTTTAAGGACTATAACAGCATCGATGTAACTTGTGAAAATGTTTGGACAGTCAGTGTTGCTACAGATCCGCAAGACATTACTGCGCTTGAGGAAGTAGCCACAGTTAATAAAACAACCTTTGGATTGGGTAGGGCAGCTATCAATGGTTACAGCACCCACATAGCGCCACGGCTAACTTGTGCAAAGCCAGGTGCAGCAAAACTTGGTAATATTGCCATTCATTACACAAGTGGGGAAAGCGGATGATACTTAGAGAAGCTGAACCCCAAGATGTTTTTCATGTTGCTGCCAATATGAGGCAAAGAGATTATGAAGAAATTGACGCACTAAGATTTACGCGAGATAAAAAAAATTTAGCAGCTGATATTGCAGACAGTTTGGCTAATTTTCAGACTGTATATTGCGTAGAAAAAGAACCTAATAATCCAATAGCTATTATAAGTTACATCCCCGTGCGACCAGGTGTGTGGACATTGGGGATGTTTGCGACTGACAAGTTTAAAACTATCGGTCTTTTCCTGACAAAACAAATAATTCGTGCGATAATACCAGCATTAAACAAGGCTCGAGCGCATAGGGTCGAAGCGTACAGTATCGAAGGGTATGACGAAGTGCATAAGTGGTTAAAATTTTTAGGCTTAAAAGAAGAATGTACTCTCAAAAAGTACGGTAAAAATGGCGAAGATTTTAAAGTTTTTAGTTACGTTCGATTGTCGGATACGAATGTTCGATGGCGTGGGAAGGGTGAGGTAATTTGATATGTGTTTAGGTGGTGGCAGCAACAAAGCAATGGAAGCAGAATACCAGCGTCAACTTGCAGAAGAAGAAGCAAGACAGGGGCGTATAACGCAAGGTAAAGAAAACATCGATGCTGCGTTTGTGGGATACGATGATGCGTTTTACGATCAAACTGCTGCTGATTATATGAAATTTGCTAATCCGCAAATCGGAGATCAATACGAAGATGCTTTAAAAGGACTTAGGCAAGCTCTTGCGCGAAACGGTCAATTGCAAAGTAGTGAAAGGATCGAGCAAGAAAACGACTTAAAGAGAAAACTAGCAGCGCAAGAAGTGGCAGCGGCAAGAAAAGGTCAATCAATAGCCGATACAATGAGAAGTAACTTAGCAAACGTTAAGAGTAATTTACTTACCCAAAATGCTTCACTGGCTGATCCGACATTAATAGCTAGTACAGCTGCTAATCAAATTATGGCTAATACCCAAGTGCCAGAATACAACCCTCTGACTAATATTTTTGCCAATGTGACAGAGGGTTTGGCAACGCAATCGCAACTCGAGGCGCGAAATAAAGATCGATATAATATGGCGCAGCTGTTTTCGCCAATGAATAGCTCTACGATTGTAAGGAGTTAATACAATGGGTTGGTGGTCAGATACATGGAAAGAAATAACTTCCGGCGGAAAAGCGGAAACTGCAACTTATAACAGTCCTTCTAGCAATAATTCTCAAGTTACCAGTACATCAACAGCAAACGCAAATTCTCAAATAGCAAGCGGCAGAACAAGTATGCTTGGTAGCGGTAGTATGAATATAGGAGGTAAACAAACGCCAACACCACCAGCTAACGCTGGTAATCCGCCAGTATTAACTTACACAGGAGGTAGTAATCCGTCCTACACTGTTGATAAATTTGGTTTAGATGGTTCTACAGCGCCAGCATTAGCAACAAACGCTAATGGAAGTTTGTATTACCCCGATCCTAATAATTTACCAAACGTTTTAAACACAGTCGGCACTTATAACTTACTTACAACGGGTGACGATAGTAATATGGTTCTTCCAAAAGAGGGTGGTGGTTATACAACAATAGGGGGGCGTGATGTTGCAATAGGTGATAATTACGACCCTACTGGTGGCGGCAGTAACAATAATAACAATACAAATACTAGCACTTCTACTACGACCACAACCTCACCTGGCGGTGGTACACCAGTAGCACCCGTAGTAAACCAAGCTTTGCTCGATGCTCTTGCCTTGCGTGATGCAGCATTAGCTCGACAGTTGGGAGTTCTAAACGAACAATTTTCTTTTTCTACACAAGATTATTACGATCAGCTAGGCACAGATTATCGAGAGGGTGGATTGTCCGATGCCTTTTCGACTGCTTATGACGATGCAACTCGAGGGATCTACGACACTTTTAAATCAGCTGGTATGCTTACCCAAGAGGGCGTAGACGACAAGCTTGGTATTTTAGCTGGTGCAGAAGGTGGCGAAGAAGGTCGGATTGATAGCATTGTAGATCAATACACTGGAGCTAATAAAAATTACGTCACTGGCGGTCATACGGATCTGTCTGGTGCTTTACAAGGATTAGCAATCGATAGCGAGGACGTTCCAACTATTAACGCTCAAACGGCTGCTATTAATGCCTTTGACGTAATTGGAAAATCCCAGCCATACAAAGAGCCAACAGAAACAGAAGTTGTCGATTTCTTTACTGATTTTGTAAAACGATCATACGATCCCAGCTACAACGTCGATCCTAGTGCGGTGGCAACAGGAGCGCCGAAACGTGTAACGGGATCGGTAAATCAAAAGGGCGCTAATACAGCGCCATCAACCATCGCCGGATTATTCGATCCAGTAACTGGCGGAAGTGTAAGGGTAGTAAGCTAATGTGTGATCCAACAGTAGTAGGTGCAACTCTACAAAATATTGCTCCAAGTATTATTACTCAAGCAATAGGTGTCGGGCTTCAGAACAAAGCAGCTAACAGGGCAAACGACTTGCAAGCCTTGAGGATGCAGCAAACTCGAGAAAGAAACCGAGGGCTAGAAGATCAGCAAGCAGCCGCAATACAAAATTCGACAAACGCCATATCGTCAAACGCTGGCAAGCAAGGCATGCAAGCAGCTGGTCAAGAGCTTTCCAGAATACTGCAAGCTGCTATTACACAAAGAGGCGCACCAGTTACAGCAAGTGATCGATCAGCGCCTAAAGTCTTCATGGATCAAAACCAAGCGGCAGAAGCTGCGGCTATAATGAAAGCAAAGATGGATGCTCAAAACATTGCTCAATTAGATGCGTCCAGCAAATTTTTAAATCAAACGATAGCACCTAAGATAGCAGACTCTGCCGCGTCCGGCGCACTGACGGGTAACTTTATGCGCGGTAACTCAAACGTTCTAGACACAGGAATGAGATCAGCTGCGACATTAGCAAATTCACCATTATCGCAAGTTCTGCAAGGCGCTGGCAGAGTAGGCCTTGGGTACAGTCTTTATGATCCAGATAAAGGAAATTAGAAATGGCAAGAAACCCATACCAAATGGATCCTTTTTTAGCGCAAGGCTTTAGTAATTTAACTAAGGCTTTGATTGGTGATGCAGAAACTGACTATCAGGTTTCACGGACTAATCGAGTGAATACCTTACTACCTTATGAACAAGCACAATTGAAAGCGGCGACTGATAAAGACAATGCTCAAGCTGGCGTGTTTGGTCAAGAAGCAGCTGATCTTGCAGCTATGAATGATGCGCTTACCATTTTGGCAAATGATCCAATTGTTTCACAAGCTTTTATCGAGCCACTAGGTTTACCAAAAACAACTCAATACGGCCAGCCGATTAATGTTGACCCAGAGGTAACGGGGGCGATGTTACGAGCAATTCTGCAAGGCGGAAACCCTGACCAAAGAGCAACTGCTTTGAACACTGTTGGAGGCGGAAGGGCGCAACGGGCTGCTGAAGATTTTATACTTTCTGGTAATTCTACCGAAGCTGGTCGAGGCTCATTGTTGTTACACGGTGGTAATAAGTTTAATGACCCAGATTTTGCAGATAGGGAACTTCAAGGTAATCTTGATTTAGGCGCACTAATATCAGCGGATGATTTAGCTGCTGATAAGTTCTCAACTACGCAACAATTTGGCGTAGGTGGACAGGGGGATCGCAACACTAAGGCTAAAATCGATGGGGAAAGAAGCGTTGCAAAGATTAAAGCTGATGCTCAGAAAGAGTGGGAAGAAGCTGTCCAAGAATTAAAAAATAAGTCTGCTTTGGAAATTGCCAAAATAGGAGATGAAACTGCTAGATATGACATAGACCAAAGTACCAAACGTCTAAAAGATGAAAACATCTATAAACAATACATTACCGTAAATGGAGAAATGATTGTTTCTCCCGAACTTGGTCAAAAACTTGGAATAAAACCTGATCCTAATACTAACAAATACACCATGAGTTTCGGCAACACCGAAAGCATGATCGAGGTAGAGATCGAAAATCCAGGTGGTACTCCTACAACAGTTAAAATAGCACCAGAAAATATTGAGAAGTTAAAACCAGTAACGAGGAACGGTAAGCTTGTTATACCTGACGGGCATAATTTTAATGCTGCAACTCCTGAACAAAACCGTGAAAACTTAACTAAATTTAACACTAGTTTTGAAAAAGATATTAAGAACTACACTGCGTTAGGTGAGTTACCTGGTTCTGCGCTCGTTAAGGTTAGGGAATATGCTTATAACAACCTGAATTTAGATATTGCTGACGGAAAAACGTATGACCAAGCATACGCAGAAAGCGTCCTTCCCATTTTGCAAAGCGGTAACATAACTGTTGATATGGGCTTTATGAAAGGCGAATTTCTATTTCCAGAATATTTCTACAACGCAACTAGAAATAACCCAACGAAGTTAAAAACTACAGCATCAGAAATGGGATACAGTAACGAGCAAGCCGAAGCCCTTGTAAACTATCAAAACTAAAAGGTGTAAATGTGGACTTTAGACCAGCTTCAATAGCCGCCGAGCAGGGTGAAGATGAAGAAGATCAAAATGTTGATTTTAGACCATCTGCTATTTTAAACAATAATGCTGAAACTAACACAAACTCCTCTGAGGAATTTGATTTTCGTCCAGCATCTATAAACAATCAATCAACGGAAGCGTTGCCGCCTCCTGGGAACGTGGTTAACGAAACTCCTCCCATATCCGTTAGCCCTCCGTTGG
>Ga0209336_10000740_pt1 | contig 16507 bp, 24 predicted proteins | sample LinPmetageLP32_FD_184042 | JGI IMG/M metagenome (GOLD analysis project Ga0209336, IMG submission 184042) | Marine viral communities from the Pacific Ocean - LP-32 (SPAdes) (version 2) | ecosystem: Environmental > Aquatic > Marine > Oceanic | place: Pacific Ocean | collected 2009-08-23 | reverse complement strand
CCCACGGTTGACCCCACGGTTGACCCCACGGTTGACCCCACGGTTGACCCCACGGTTAAGGGCATTGTGGATGTAGGGGCCGTTGCTGATCCGATTGTTGACGCTGCAACGATAACGACAGTAGAAGAACCAGTAGATGAACTAATTGTTGATCCAGTTGTTGATCCAGTTGTTGATCCAGATAATACGCCACTAGACCCAGTTGCAGACAGCATCATAAATGAAGATAATTATGCGGAAAGGGATATTTACGGCGACTTCCAGCGGCGTAGAAGAGGCGGCTCTGGAATTGGAGCGCCACAATACATGCGTAGATATATGAGCGGAAGAATTATAGATGAGATGGTGAGGCGCGTTGAAAATGCTGATGGAACTGTGTCTTATGTAACTCCAGACGGCAGGTATTTAAATCCGAAAGACTTTATCAATACCGCCGCGCTTGGTGACATAGAACAAATTAAAATTGGGACAGAGCGGTATAAAGAATGAGTTACAACCACCAATCTAACCACTGCGGAAAATATAACGTAGCAATCCTGTCGAAAATTAACTATAAAAAACAAAAAAACCCATAGGAGGCCGCAATGCCTGACATCACACAAAACCCCGACTACCAATTAGTTATGAAGTTCCTTCAAAACATTCGCCCCGGCGATATGGATCAGGAATCCTCAGAGCAATTAATGATGATTGGCCAGCGCATTCAAGCTGGTGGCGCACTTAGTGATCGTGAGCGCGAGATGTTTGAAGCAGTTGTTGGCGCAACGGAAAGGTTTCCTACTGAGCAAATGGGTTCGTTCCCACAGGGCGGTACAAACCCAAATCTTATGAGGGACACTGGCACTGCAATGACCGACGAAAAGCGTCTGTCATACCAAGTTGATGGCGGCATGGAGCAAATGACGCCAAGTCAAATGACGGCTATGCAAGAATCGGGTGCGATCACTCGCGCCCCGTCCAACGTCATGAACATGGATGATGCAGTCGCAGCAGGTATTGTTAACCCAACACGCCCAGTGATGCGTCCAGTGCCGCCCCCAACCGCACCAATGAAATCCCTACGCCCAGTGATGCGTCCAACCCGATAGGAGGCCATCATGGCTGAAATTAACGTAGAAAACATGGAAGAAAACGCCACTCTTTTTGAAAAAAGAATGGGCTTCCCACACACTGCGGCAGGTTTAGATCTTACTGATGAGCAATTGGTAAACTTCTTGCTTTTGTGTCTTCGTCTACACGGCATAGAAGGTGACGGTCCTTATTATGAGGGGGTTGAGGAAGAGGACATGGATTATCATGATGGCCACGAAGACGAAATGATGGAGATGCCCCACGGCAAGGATGTCAAAGTCAAAGTCATGAAGCTCGACGGCGACAATGTTCATGAGATGATGAACAAGCTGCTTGGTGCCTATTAAATGCCTGTCATGAAGGTCAAGGGTGGCTATCGCTGGGGCAGCAAGGGCAAGGTCTATAAGACCAAGGCCGAAGCTGCCAAGCAGGGCCGTGCGATCAGGGCTGCTGGGTATAAGGGCAAGAAGTAAATGGGTATTTTAACCGCCCTAAAGAAAATTGCTCAATTAGGTGTTGACGGAGCTGTCGATGTTGGCAGCGGTACATTTAAGTCTTACGAACAAATTGTAGCTGAAGTTGGCGGTAATGTTGTCAAAGAAGGCTTGCGCTATTCTGACGATCAAACATCAAATTTCATTATAGAAAACTATCTTCGTAACCAAGGCCGTGGAAGTGGCCTGACAAAAGGTGGATATGTTGAAGATACGCCTATCGGCAGGATGAAAGTCACAAGGGGCATGGTCCCTTTAGAAGAAATCGGCGCAGAAATTGATGTGACCACCAGAACGCAAACGGCTCCAACCCCATTCGACCTTGATAAAGCTACCGCAGAGGGCGCTAAGTTCATGTCGATTAAGGGTGATCGGGCAAGCGGAACAGGTTCTGTCGTAGGGGTTAATGACATCCCCTTGATTAACCCTGTGGCGCGAGAAGGTGGCTACGAATACGCTACTGAAGGCCAGAACGTGGTGGATAATCGGTTTTGGGGAAGCGATCCATTTATTCTAAACAAGCAGATCAAGAAGGCAAAAGAGATTTCTGGTCAGGTAGAAGATGCCAAGACTGGTGAAATCTTGGAAGAAGGATCTCCTGTTTACGGCGTTTACTTCAATGCGGCTGGTGACAATGTAAACTTCTCCACAATGGTTTCAGATGTCACGCTGAACATGCTGCCAAACATGAAGATCACGAAAAAAGCAGCGAAGCAATTTGACGAAAACTTGCGAAATCGCATACCAGATTGGCCGGGTCTTAATAATCTAGAGGCATCAGATATTGATGCGGTCAGAAGCTACTTTCGGCAACCAAACAGTGGTGAGGCGCGGAAAGCGTTTTCAGAAGAAATGGCAAAGCCAAGAAGCATGAAGCTAGGCTTTCCTGACCAAGCGTCTGTTCGAGCTGCTGTTTCCAAATCAGATATGCTTGGCATGGGTTCTGGCGATGCAGCAGGTCGTATGATTGCTCAGATTGATTACAACGCACCCATCGATCCAGTATCAATGCACACCACATATCCAGCAGGTTTAAAACGTGTCGAGGGTACGCCAGTATATAGAATGGCAGATGAGCAAGGGAACTTTCGAGATGTTCCAACTAACATGTTTTTCAATGATTTCTATAATGATAGAATTATTGATGGAGTCGTGCCTCCAGAGGCAACTACAATTAGATCAATGGAACTGCGCCAAGCAACACAGCCTGCCACAAAAGAGTTATCAGACATTATAAATGAATATCTTTATCAGACTGATGACACACGGCGCGGTTATCCCTACAATAGATAGGTAACAAGGAGGCATCTAATGGCTAAACCGGGATTATATTCTAACATTGCGGCAAAGAAAAAGCGCATCAAAGCTGGATCTGGCGAAAAAATGCGTAAGAAGGGTGATAAAGGCGCACCAGCCAAGGGCGCTTTTAAGGCTGCGGCCAAGACGGCTAAGAAACCAAAGAAGAGGAAAGCATAATGGCGACTGGCGTTAAGCACTACTTTAAGAACGGCAAAGAGCATAAGGGCGCGACCCACAAGGACGCCAAGGGCAGAGTCATGTCTGGCGCAAGGCACACTGCCTCCAGCAAGTACCTAGTCCATAAGAAGGATCTGTCGGCCACTGCTAAGAAGATGGCGAGCAAGTAATGGCAACGTACAAAGGCAAGAGCGTAAAGCTGAACAAGCCACGCCGCATATCCAAGGGCGAGACATCTTACGGAAAGAAGAAGTCTGTGGTATATGTGACGGACGGTGATAAGATTAAGCGCGTGACCTTTGGCGATCCCAACATGAAGATCAAGAAAACGCAGAAGGGCCGCAGATCTAATTTCAGGGCGCGTCACAACTGTGATAACCCCGGCCCAAAGACAAAGGCACGATACTGGTCATGCAAGGCGTGGTGATAATATGGAAGAAGATTTCTTACAAAGTGCGTATCGCCCTGATGGACAATTAAACATTCCATCTCAGGCTGCGGCTGATGAGCAGCAAGCCCTGCGCGAAGAGTTTCTGGCTTTTGAAAAAACTATGATGGCACAACTTGCCGTCCCACGCGCCGATCCTGCTGGGTACGTTGCCCCAGCCGAAGAACGATCATTACTTACAAGATACAACGAAGAGCCTCTGTCCAATTATGGTTTTAGCTTTGGCAATAAAATGTTTCAAAATGTCGGAGCCATTGCAAAAGCGGCAATGGCTGGCGAAGGCACAGCAGAAACAGCCCTTGGCTCTTGGGATAAATATGTTGGAGGGGCGCAGGCAGCATATTTACTGGGTGGGGTAAATGATTTATCTGCGGCTGCAATTACTGGAGCTTTAGGATTACTAGGTTATGGCGCTGGCGCTATTGCGGAGCAAGTTCCTTTTCAAAGCGAAAACCAAGAAGACAGGCTGTCCCGTGATTTACTGGCGATGCCAGAAGCTCTAGACCCCATGTACGCCCAATTCGGCGCATTAATCCCCATAGCAAAATACGGCAAGACAGGCTTACAGACCGCACCTTATGAAGCTGGGAAAGGCGTGAATGTCGTGCGCGGTGGAGCAAGAGATGCAGAAAACCTTGGGCCTACAGGAAAACCTTTAACCGCTGTTCTGCCAGATGGCAGGAGAATTGAAAGCCGTGAGATAGCCAATATTGCAAGAGCAGAAAAAGATTATTTAAAAAGCAGGGGATTGCCCACTGAAAGCGAATTTGACGTATCTGGGTATCCAGAACTTGACGAAAGAAGAGCGCAACTTATTGCAGCCGCTTACCAAGAAATGAAAAACGACCCCACTAATCCTGCGGTTCGTGCGTCATACGAAGCAATGGTTGAAGAGACATTGGCGCAGCTTAAAAGTTTGAAACGAAGCGGAATTGATTTTAAATTTGCCACGCCTGATCGGCCATACCCATACCAAAATTCTCCAGCCGAAGGTTACGAAGATATGCTGCGAAATAAGCAGCTTTATGTGTTCCCGACTGAAGAAGGCTACGGCACAGGCGCGTTGTTTGATGCGTCAGGAAACCCACTACTACGACCTGTTGGTAGGGTGGGCGACAAGTCTGATGCTTTGGCCAATGACGCTTTTCGTGTTGTTCATGATGTCTTTGGCCATTATGGGCCGGGAAACCCTCAATTTAGATCAAAGGGCGAGGAACGGGCTTGGTTGAGGCACAGCCGTATGTATTCACCAGACGCAATCCCCGCAATGACCTCTGAAACCAGAGGTCAAAATAGCTGGGTTAATTCTGGCCCCTATGGGAAAAGAAATAGAGGCGCTAGTGGAGAAAAAACAATTTACGCTGACCAAAAAGCGGGTTTAATGCCAGACTGGACATATGACCCCGTTGGAATGCCAGACGGCGCAGAGCTACGCAGACTGCAAAAGGTCATTGCCGATTGGAAAAATGGAAACCAATAATGGCTTTATATGAAGATAAAAAATATGGTTCCTTGACTGCCGACGATCTTCCAGAGGGCAGCTACCAAGTTGCTGGGCCGCTAATATTTTTGAAAAACCTTGCCAACAAACTTCCTGAATACAAACCAAAATTAGATGAAGTTATCAAAGCAGAGGATGAAGGTTTTGATATTTGGAAAGATTTTAGATCTTTTAGAGATCCAATAAAAGGCGAGCTAACATATGATACTGGCACTGCGTACACTAATGTTGATTTACCAGAATATAAAAATGTAGAAGAAATTCTACAAGACCCTAACGCCATGTTACTACAAGACTATCTAAGCAATAATGAAGTTGGACAAATACTTGGAAATGCAGGCCGTGGCGTAAAAATTGGAAGAGTTAAAGAAAATAATCTTGCCGCTGGCGTAACTATCAGAGACAATCCAAAAGAGTATTCTGCTTTATACATTGGCCCTAATAAAAATAATGCAGGCAAGTGGACTGATCAAGAACTTATTGATCACGAAGTTGGTCACGTTGTGCAAGAAAAATTTGGTATGCCAATAGGAACTAATTCTTCCATTGCGCTAGAATGGTTAAAGTATTTGAAATCTCAGGGACGCATTAGCGATGATGTTTTTTTAAATGCCACAAGAACAAGAAACCCGTCTGAGAGTTTGACAGGTGACTGGGATTATAACGAGGGCTACCGCACAAGCATGGGAGAAGCTCTTGCCAGAGCGGGAGCAAATGTGACGCAAAAAGGTGGTGACAGACCTACACTGCAAGACTTTGCAGAGGACGGTTTTCCCATTGTCAGAGAAAACCTATGGGAGTTTTTTCCAGAAGATGTTAAGAAGGCAAAAGACTGGAGAAAAGCTGGCGGTTGGAAATGGGAGTATAAGCCATGATGGATACGATGTTTAGAGTGCCTGAACGGTATCAGATAGCCCAAATGTATTTTACGCCATTCGAGCAATGCTTGTTTGTTAGTTGGCTATCAAGAGAACATAACAAAGAGAAAGCAACGCAGGAGGCGGCTCAAAATGGCTAGAGCGGCAGTTAAGCGCGTAGCGCAGGCAGAAATCAGGGCAGCAAAGAGCTTCCTAGAGCGGCGTGGCTTGGATAGCGATGACGTATCGCCACGCAAGTTCGCTATGGCAGCTAAAGAGCTGGACAAGGGCTTTGCCGATACGCTCAAGATCCTAGCCCGTGAGTTATCTGGAGGACAAGTCTAATGAACCGCTCAAGTTTCGGATCTCTAATGTCTAAGGGAAAGAACGTATCAATGTCAGGAGGAAAAAAGATGAAAAAGAAAGTTGCTAAAAAGAAGAAAAAACCTGTAAAGAAGAAGAGCATTAAGAAAGGATACTAAATGTCAGAGGAAAAAAAGGATGTGACTATTCACGTCACTGGCGTATCCATGCGTGGAGGCGTTAAAGATGACGGTAAGCGACCTGCTTCAGCAGATCAGAAAAAATCTGGACAAGCAAAGGCTGGAGATAGCTGAGAGTATGGTCGATGGTCGGATGTCCGACTTTAGCTCATACCAAAAAAACGTAGGGATCGCAGAGGGCTTAATGCAAGCATCTGAGATTATCCGCGAGACGATCAAAAATATAAACGAAGAGGATGTATGACGTGTCTCATCAACATGATAGAACTTTTACTGACGATCAAACTGAACAAACAATCGGATTTGATCTACTACCAATTCCATTGAATTGGAAAGTTTTAGTCCAACCAAATCAGGTTAAGACCAAAACAACAGGCGGCATCTTTCTGCCAGAATCATCCAAAGACAACGAAGAATACCTAACTGCTCACGGCGAAGTTTGTGCATTGGGCGACTTGGCATATCGGGACCGGGACACTGGCAAACGCTGGCGTTCTGACGTTAGTCCCAAGATCGGTGATCGCGTTACCTATGGAAAATACGCTGGTCAAAAAATTGTTATAAAAGGCGTCAAATTCCTCCTGCTGAACGATGATGAAATCACATCGATCTTGCCAGACGGAGTTGATGTCGCAGCTTATGTAGGATGATTCAAATGGCAGAGAATGACATCATGAATGAAATTGAGGTCGAAATCAAAAAGGCCAAGGGTGACGTGGAGGACTTCGAGATTGAAGTTATTGACGATCCCGTAAAGGAGGCCCGTGAAGAGGCTGTAGACGTTGCTAAAGAGCAAGAGGAGCCAGAATATGGCCCCAAGGTCCAGAAGCGCATCCAGAAGCTCGTAAGCCAGCGCCGTGAGGCTGAGATCCAAGCTCGACAGACACAGGAGCAGAACGCACAACTCCAGAAACGTTTGGAACGCTTAGAGCAAGGCTCACAGCAATCTGCTGAACAGAACTTTAATCAGCGTTATGCTCAAACCAAGCAGGCTTTACACAAGGCTGTGGAGGAGGGCGACACGGACGCGCAGGTTAACTTCCAAGAGCAAATGGCCGACATGAGAGCGGCTATGCGTATTGCAGAAATGCAGAAGCAGCAACGACAGCAACGACAGCAGCGTGCTGCCGCATCGCCACCCCGCGCACAGCAAGCTGCAAAAAACCCAGCTCCCCCTAAAGCTATGTCTTGGTGGCAGCAAAACAACTGGTTCAATGCCTCTGGTTTTGAGCGAGAAACGGCTGCGGCCCGTGCTATTGATGTCCAACTTGACCTCGAAGGTTTCGACAAAAATTCGGACGAATATTACGACCATTTAAACAACCGTTTACAAAAAGTATTTCCTGAGTTATCTTCTGGATCAAGTCCAAGTAAACCTAGAGCAAAAAGTAGACCACCAGTCGCCCCCACTACAGGCGGTTCTAGCTACAAGGGCAATAGAGTGAAGATGTCGCAAGATCATCTCAGAATGGCACGGGAACTTGGAATTAATGACGCAAATGGCCTTAAAAAGTATGAAGCCGAAATTCGTCGTCAACAGAGGGAACAATAATCATGACTGAGAAAAGAAATGTTCGTGCGGACGAAGCTCGTAATTCTGTGCGCGATGAGGACTCACGTCCTATGACTGCATGGAAACCCCCAGCACTTTTGGATGCACCTGAAGCACGTCCCGGTTATGTCCAACGGTGGGTAGCGACCTCGATTCAAGGGAAAGATACGCCAGATAACGTATACAAACGTATGCGTGAAGGGTGGGAACCGCGCAAAGCTGAAACTGTGAAGAGCAAGTTGTTTCCGACTATTAATCACGGGCAGTGGCAAGGTTGTACAGGCATCGAAGGAATGTTGCTCTGTGAAATGCCAGAAAAACGGCATGTCGCAATGAAAGAATACTATTCTAACAAGAATGGTGAGCAAAACGAGTCCGTTGCAGGTGACCTTGATGCGTTAGGACGGCGTCATGGGCAACCGATCCATCAGGATCGTAGGTCCGAAACAAGTCGCGGCAGATCTTTATCTGCCATGAGCGATTAACCTTAACGCTATAGGAGCGAAAAAATGGCAAATGTTGATGCTGCCTTTGGGTTTGTCCCAATTCGTCACATGAGCGGTAATGCGCCACGCACAAATAAATATACCATCACCAGTGCGCTTGCAGAAAACATCTTCAAAGGTGATCTCTGCATTCTTACCTCTGGTGGTGTTGTGACACCGCATACTGCTACTGAAGTAAATAACATTGGTGTGTTCGACGGGTGTTCTTACACCGCTGCGGACGGATCATACATCTACAGTGAATACTGGCCGTCAGGCACAGTGGCTACTGACATCATTGCTTATATATATGATGATCCGTACACCGTGTACCGCGCTCAGAGTGCTGGAACTACTGCACAAACAAACATTGGCAACTGTTGCGATGTTGTTGCAGGCGCTGGTTCGACCCTCACAGGTCAGTCTGGCTTTGAATTAAGCGGCACAATGGCTGCGGGAGCTGCTTCCTGCAAGATCCTTGCGCTTTACCATGCACCAGATAACGCTTTTGGTGCGAATGCTATTATGGAAGTTCTCGTAAATGAGCATCTTCTTAAAGATAGCGCCGGGATCTAAGGAAGGATTTAAATCATGGCTATGAATAGAGCAAGTTTTGCTAAAATGCTTGAGCCGGGTCTAAACACCCTCTTTGGCCTCGAATACGACAGTTACCCTGCGGAATATGAAGCAGTGTTTGAATCGAATACCTCTCAGAAGGCATTCGAGGAGGACGTGTTGCTCGCAGGTTTTGGCTCTGCGCCAACTAAAAACGAAGGTTCAGCGGTATCTTATGATGACGCTGGCCAGCAGTGGACTGCACGTTATCAGCACGAAACGGTTGCTTTGGCATTCTCAATTACTGAGGAAGCTGAAGAGGATGGCCAGTACGGCTCAATCGCTGCTCGCTATACCAAGGCACTCGCACGTTCTATGGCTTCCACTAAGGAAATCAAAGCGGCAAACGTCTTGAATAACGCGACTTCTGTAAACATTGGCGATGGCACTACTCTCCTGAGTACGTCACACCCAACACAGAACGGCAACCAGTCTAACACGTTAGCCACAGCGGCTGACTTGTCTGAGACATCACTTGAAGCCATTCTTATCCAAATCGCGGATATGAAGGACGAACGTGGTCTTCGGATTGCTGCCCAAGGTACGCAGTTGGTTATCCCAACGGCCTACACGTTTGTTGCAGAGCGCCTGCTGGAATCCCAGCTTCGCACTGGTACTGCTGACAACGACATCAACGCGATTAAATCTGGCGGCTACTTGCCAAAAGGTTATCATGTGATGCGCCGTCTTACAGACTCAGATGCGTTCTTTGTGACCACTGACGTTCCTGATGGACTGAAAATGTTCCAGCGTTCGCCTATGAAAAAAGGCATGGAAGGCGACTTCGAGACTGGCAACGTGCGCTACAAAGTGCGTGAGCGTTACAGCTTCGGTGTTACTGACTGGCGCGGCATCTTCGGTTCCGAAGGAGCATAACATTTCTCCAGAATGTTAGCATTAAGGGGCGGTCTTCGGATCGCCTCTTTCTTTTTGTTTAGAGCTGTTGTATCGTGCAGACATCCCTGACAGGCGCATGATGCGGCTGACTTAACCCAGACAGGAGAAACTCATGGGTATTACTACTTTCTCTGGCCCAATAAAGGCTGGCACAATTAAAGATACTACTGGCACAACGCTTGGCTCTAATATTGCTAACGTAGGTCAAGTTGTTATGACGCAGACTTTTTCAGCAGATTTGTCTGGCGGGGCGTTAGCCGCAGTCGTACAAGATGTCGTTATTCCTGCTAACTCACAAATCATTGACTGTGTAATTGATGTAATTACTGCGGCGAATGCTACAACCAACTTGAGTGTTGGTGATACTGTTGGTGGTGCAGCAACAATTCTTAACACTTTTGCGAGTGGAACAACTGCTGGACGCAAGTATCCGACAACTCAAGCAGGCGCTGCTTTGGCTTGGCAAGATACAGGAACAGCAGATATTCGTTTAACTGTAACTGCTTCAGCAGCAACAAATGCGGGTTTGGTTCGTTTTACTATTCTATACGCTCAAAACAATAACTTAGCGTGATCCGTCCATAAGGAGTCTTTAAATGGCTGACATTGTATCAGTAAAAAAGCTAAGTGACAGTGTAAGAGAGGCCGTTTTTGCGTTCCAGTATCAATACGTTGATACTGGAGACGAAAACGCCGTATTAAAGATCGATGTGTCAACACTCGCACCAAATGCAAATGGTGAGCCTTGCACTGCTGTTCGCATCATCGAAGGTTGGTGGGTTATTAAGAGTATGACTGTTCGTGTTATGGCGGATGCTGACGTGGACATTATTTTGATGAATATTGGTGATGACGATATCGGTTATCATGATTTCTCTAAATTTGGTGGGCTTCCCTCAACTAAGTCTTATGGCACAAACCCAACTGGTGATGTGAAGTTCACAACAGATGGCGCTGGGGCAGTGGGCGATTCTTATCAATTGGTCTTGAGGGTCATCAAAGAATACTAAAGGAGTAATCGGATGGCGACTTCTAATACAGTAGCGTTTCGCCCAGACGTTGAAGAGATCATCACTGAAGCCTTTGAACGCTGTGGCCTAGACCCACAGGTCCAAACAGGTGATAGGGCTGTGTCCGCAAGGCGCAGCCTTAACTTGCTTTTCTCTGAGTGGGCAAACAGGGGCATCAATTACTGGGCAGTAGAACAGCAGACTTTGACGCTCATAAACGGGCAGACAACTTACACTTTACCAGTAGGCACTATTGACATCCTTGACGCCGTTGTTCGTGATAGCTCTGGGACAGATACGTCTGATCAGATAATCAACCGCGTGTCGATCTCTGACTATAACCAGCTTCCAAACAAAACTTCCCCCGGCAAGCCCAGCCAGTACATGCTAGATAAACAGTATACGCCTATAGCCTACTTCTGGCAGGTTCCAAACAGGACAACGTACAGCATGGTATACTGGGCCATACGCCAGCTTGAGGACGTTACAGCGTCCAATCAGGACGCCGACATCCCCTACCGTTGGAACGAGTGCATCTGCGCTGGTTTGGCCAGCAAGATGTCTCTAAAGTTTGCAAATGAGAAATTCACAATACTGAACGAAATGTATGAGCGAGCCTTTGCGTTTGCGGCGGCTTCTGATAATGATGGTGTGTCTTTAAGGATTCAGCCAACTGCGCTGAACTTATCATAATGGCAAAATACGCAAGAGGAAAAAAAGCTCTCGCAATAAGCGATGTCGGCGGTCTTCGGGTTCCATATACCCAGTTGAAGACCACTTGGGATGGCTTGCGTGTTTCTCCAGAAGACTTTGACCCAAAGCAACCACAGCTAACGCCTGCAAAGAACGTAGTTGATGCGACAGCATTGTTTAACCCACGCCCAGACACAGATCCAGAAAATGTTGCTGTCTTTATCGGATACACTCAGGACTGGACGATAGATCCACGATTGCGCCCCAGCGTTGGGGTGAGCGCCCCCGGTTTTATTGGCTTTACTGGTTTTGAAGTTGAACGAACATCGCAGACAGGTGTTGGTGGATCAGGCGGCGTTGGCACGGCAGAGGCCACAATCCAAACTGAAATTATCGCTGTTGGCCAAGCTGGCGATGGCGGCGTGGCTACAGACATAGCTGCCGTACAGACACTAACGGTCACTGTTCAGAGTGTTGGCGGTGCTAATAAATACTTTATCGGAGGGGTTCAGCAAGACACGTTAGAATTGATGGAAAGCAGGACGTTTATTTTCGATCAATCAGCCAGCAGCAATTCTGGGCATCCACTCAGGTTCTCTAGTACTCCAAACGGAACACATGCTGGGGGAAGTGAATATACAACAGGAGTAACAACGTCAGGGACGCCGGGAAGCTCTGGCGCTTACACTCAGATAGTTGTAGCAGAAAACGCACCTACCCTTTTCTATTATTGCACCCAGCACTCAGGAATGGGCGGACAGGCAAACACTCCTGTGTTCTCTTCTATATTAATTGAAGTTGAAGATATTATTGGTGGCGTCGGTGGTTCAAGCAGCGTTGGGACAGTAAATGTAGATGGATTGCCTGCAATTACAGGAAATGGCGGCACTGGCAACGTTGGTACAGAGACATTCCTATTAGAAGCCACCCTATCTGGCGTTTCAGGAAATGGCGAAATTGGTAGCACTTTTGGATTACAACAAGTAATAGTAACTGGCGTTGGCTCCACCGCAGGTGTCGGAACCGCAATAGTAGAAGATCCATTCGGTTGGGGCATAGGGCCGTGGGGACTTGGTCCTTGGGGCGATACCGAAGGTAGACCACACCCTGTTGGACAGGCAGGCACTGGTGGAGTATCTTCAGTAACAATAACAATCGAAACATCTTGGGGCCAAGGTGGATACGGCGAAGGACAATGGCAGTGAGGATAGATAAGTGAATTACACACAGCTAGTTGCAAACATTCAGAACTTCTTGGAAGATGACAGCCTTGAGCTGCAAGGCTCAATTGACCAAATTATAGATCAGGCGGAGGCAATGATTTTCCAGCGCCTACCAAACATGCCGTGCTTCCGTAAGACCGCCACAGCAAATATGGTGGCTGGGACTTCTGATTACACTGTTCCATCTGCCCGAATGATCCGTCAGGTATCTGTTATATCCTCTAATGTTGTTTCATATCTAAACCACAGAATTGATTCATATATCCGTGACTATTCGCCTAATGCTACCACGCAGGGTGTTCCAATCATGTACAGCACTAAAAGTGCAGGTACGGCGGGATCTGTTATAACACTTGCCCCAACGCCAAATTCCACAGATACATACCAAGTAGACTACATAGCCCCTGAAGAGGGGCTGAGTTCAAGCAACGCAAACAACTGGATTGGCGACAATGCGGAAAACGTGCTGCTTGCCGCGTGTCTCTATGAAGCCTCAGCATTCCTCAAGGCTGGGGAGACATTGGCGCTTTATAAGACACAATTTGACGAAGCAGTGCAACTTGCAGTACAAGAGATGCAACGCGATTACGCAGCAGAATATAACGGAGGCTTATAATGGCTATCACACAAGCAATGTGTACACAATTCAAACGAGACGTAATGCTTGGGCTGCATGATCTCGACACAGATACAATAAAGGTCGCTCTTTACACCAGTTCCGCAACGCTGAATGCAACTACAACCGCATACACTACCAGCAATGAAGTTGCTAACGGCAATGGGTACACTACTGGCGGCGTGACATTGGCAAACGCCTCTGTTATAACCAATAGCACAAGCGGTTGCTTTGACTCTGACAATCCAGAGTGGACAAGCGCAACATTTACGGCTCGCGGGGCATTGATCTACAATGACACAGAAAGCGATCTAGCAATTGCGGTCTTGGATTTTGGTGGAGACTTCTCAGTTGCTGGCGGTACATTTCGCATTGTTTTCCCAGCTCAAACTGCTAATACAGCAATTGTAAGGATCGACTGATATGACTTCAACCTTTGTAAATGACCTTCGCCTAAATGAGATGGCAACTGGCGATCAGTCAGGCTCATGGGGAACAGTCACGAACACGAACCTTGAGCTAATTGGCGAGGCGTTTGGTTACGGCACAGAGGCCATTACTACTAACGCCGATACTCACACAACAACAATTGCAGATGGCGCTACAGACGCTGGTCGATCTATGTTCCTGAAGTACACAGGGACTCTAGACAGTGCGTGTACGATCACAATTGGACCTAACACTGTTAGCAAGATGTGGTTCATTGAGAATGCCACCAGTGGATCTCAGAACATAATCATCTCTCAGGGATCTGGAGCAAACATCACGATCCCCGCAGGTCAAACTAAGGCTGTCTACAGCGATGGCGCTGGCTCTGGCGCTGCGTTTGTAGATGCCTTTGCTGCTCTGAATGTTGCGGGGGTTTCTCCTACAGAGCTTGCAATCCTTGATGGTGTTACAGCCACAACCGCTGAGTTAAATTACGTTGACGGCGTGACATCTGCGATACAAACGCAGTTAGACAATAAGCAAGCCCTAGATGCTGAACTAACAGAGCTTGCAACTATGGCAAGCACAACCGCATCTGCTTTAGCTGACTTAACTGAAGCTGAAGTGCAGATACTTGATGGTGCCACGGTCACGACAGCAGAGTTAAACTACAACGACATTACTACCTTGGGTACATCTCAGGCTAGTAAAGCTGTGACGGCGGATGCTAATGGCGTCGTGACGTTTGACAATGGTATCTCTGAAGAAAGTACAACGATTACGTCCTCTTCTAATGCCGCGACATTAAACTTGCGTGATGGTACAAATTTTCTTCACGATTTAACGGAGAACGTTACTTATACATTTAGCAACCCCGCAGCGTCAGGGAAGGTGTCGAGCTTCACGCTAAAAATAATCCAAGACAGCACGGCAAGAACAATTACTTGGCCTTCGTCAGTAGATTGGGCGGCGGCTACTGCACCGACGCTAACCGCGACAAATAACGGTGTGGATATTTTTGTGTTCTTCACCAACGATGGCGGCACGACTTATTATGGCTTCACTGCTGGGCAGGCAATGGGATGAGTTATACTGCAAGAAAACTTATGTCTGCTTCTGGCGGTGCTGATGGACCCCTGAACGTAGAGGATGTGTTTAGCACTTATTTGTACGAGGGAAATAGCTCAACACAAACGATTACCAACGGCATTGACCTTGCTGGCGAAGGTGGGTTGGTTTGGACTAAAGGCAGAACCAGTGGAGTTACCTCAGCCAATAGTCTATTTGATACTGAGAGAGGGGTGCATAAGTGGTTGAGGTCAAATTCAACTGGTGCTGAACTAACTTACACAAATACACTTACCGCCTTTAACTCAAACGGGTTTACTTTATTTAATAACAATCAATTAAATTACACAGGCGAAGATTATGTTTCATGGACCTTCCGCAAAGCCCCGAAGTTTTTTGACATAGTGACTTATACTGGGAATGGAACAGCAGGTAGAACGGTTAGTCATAACTTGGGGTCAGTTCCCGGGTTCATAATTTTTAAGCAGATTGACGATAGCCGTAGTTGGGGTATTTATCACAGAGGCTTAAACGGTGGAAGCAGCCCAGAGGATTTTCTCCTTGTTTTCGACTCAGACGCACAGTCCGATTTTGACGGCGCTTTTAATGATACAGCGCCTACATCTACTGAATTTACTTTAGGTAACTGGACCGGAATTAATGACTCAGGGGGTAACTATATAGCCTATCTTTTCGCCCATAACGATGGTGATGGTGAGTTCGGCCCTAATGCTGACCAAGATATTATCAAGTGCGGTTCATTTAGTTTAGACAGTAATGGTTTTACTACAGTAGATATTGGATTTGAGCCTCAATGGGTTCTGGTTAAAAGCTATGAATATCAATATCAATGGCGGCTCCTTGACGTGCAACGTGGTGCTAATGCACTTTCTGGTGCTTCTACATCAACTGGCAGTTATAAAGCGGAAGCTCTGTCGCCAAGTGAAAGTTCCGCAGAGTCTTTAGACTCAACTTACGTTATAGCTCCAAACGCTACTGGATTTTCGTATAATGCGCCCGGTTTGGCGGGAGCGCAATATGACGGTCATGTCTACATAGCCATACGCCGTGGTACTAAAGTTCCTGAAAGTGGTACTGAGGTGTTTGCTATTGATGAAGGTGACGGAGTAGGCGCAGTTTCAGCCTACACATCGGGTTTTCCAGTAGACTTTGCCATAGACAGAACAGCAGGGTCAACTTCACCAAATTATGTTGGTACTAGACTTTTGCAAAGAACAAGACTGCAAACAGATGATAATGATGAGGAGGCATTTGAAAGTGCTTACTATTTTGACTACATGGAGGGGTGGAGGAAATTCTCTAGGGCAGCAGGGAACTACTCTTGGATGTGGAAAAGAGCGCCGAAATATTTCGATGTGGTTGGTTACGCGGGTACAGGATCAGCTAGAACCGTAAATCATAACCTTGGCGTTGTACCAGAAATGATATGGGTGAAAAAGCGTACTTCAGCTACAAATTCTGATTGGGGCGTGTATCATATTGGTTTAAATGGCGGCACAGACCCAGAGGATTATTATTTAAGATTAAATGACACTAACGCTGAACTTA
>Ga0209336_10000739_pt1 | contig 16521 bp, 15 predicted proteins | sample LinPmetageLP32_FD_184042 | JGI IMG/M metagenome (GOLD analysis project Ga0209336, IMG submission 184042) | Marine viral communities from the Pacific Ocean - LP-32 (SPAdes) (version 2) | ecosystem: Environmental > Aquatic > Marine > Oceanic | place: Pacific Ocean | collected 2009-08-23 | reverse complement strand
GAAAATTGATGAGCGAGGAATATTTAAGAATGATGATGAAATTGGTTTCATGTACGAACAAATTAAAGAACTCCAGAGAATACTATCCAATTTTAGGATAGATAAATTATGAGCACACTACCCCCGAGAAAAAGAAAAAAGAAAACAAAAAATCAATATTTTACTCAAGCAACAGAAGATGCTATAGTAAGATATAATGCTTCAATTGACCCCGAAGAGCGTAGTGAGATCTATCGTAAAGATATTCACTATGCTTTTTTTAAACTTACCGAAAATATAATTCATACTTTTAAATTCTATTATACAGAAGTAAATGAAATTGAGCATCTTCAACATGAAGTAATTACATTTTTATTAGATAAGATCCATTTATTTGACCAAACACGAGGGTTTAAAGCATTTTCATACTTTGGAACAATTGCTAAACGGTATTTAATAATTCAAAATACTCAAAACTACAAAAAAAGAGTCGAAAAAGCCCCAGTAGAGGAATTACACCATGATTTAAGACATTCTTATGATATGGATTATAACCCTATGGAAAAAGATGATTTATCCGATTTTTTAGATGAGTATTTAGAATATTGTACTAAAAATATTTATGATTTATTCCCTAAAGAAAAAGATGCAAAGGTAGCAGATGCTATTTTAGAAATATTTAGAAAAAGAGAACACATAGATATTTTTAATAAAAAAGCTATTTACCTTTATATTAGAGAAATGGTAGATGTTAAAACACCTCACATTACTCGTATTGCGGATCAATTAGGGGATTTATTTAAAAAGAATTTTATTTTTTATAAACAATACGGGTATACAAACTTTAATTGATTCCTATATTTATCGCCATGGGACAGTTAGATAAAAATATATTTGGTAAGAAAAAATTTTCCGATATTTTAGAGGAAATTTATAATAATCAAAAGAAAAAAGAAGAACAAATATCTACCCTTATATCAGAATTAAAACCTTTAATTCAAGATATTGGGGATGCTACTCTTGTTGTTCCTTTACTTAAGGAATACTTAGAAATATCAGTTAAAAATGATGAACAACTCATTAAAATGGCTACTATTATTCAAAGGGCTGTTCAAAATGATGGGGATGATGATGGTAATTTTGGTATGACCGAAGAGGAAAAACAACAATTACTAAATGAAGTAAAAAAATTCGGAGAAGATAAAAAGAAGAAATAATGCCTCAACAATTTTATGGTATATCTTCTCTTACTAGAACTACTGAACCTACTCAAGGAGGTTTAACAGATATTGCCCCTAGTATAGTATCTGTTAGAGTAAAAGATATTATCCTAGATAATACTCATCCCGATTTTGAGAGTTATGGAGGGTGGAATGGGGTAGGTACTATTTTTTATGATGCTATAAATTTCCCTTTTGCTTCAGAAACCGCAGTAGATGCTAAGCCTTTATTTTCAAATCAAAAGTTTTACCCTCTAATAAATGAGTTAGTTTCTATAGTATTTTTAGCATCCACAGCCACCCAGCACAATACAAATATTGTAACTGCATATTATTTACCCTCTATTAACGTATGGAACAGCCAACATCATAATGCTTTACCCGATCCTACACAAGAACCTAATCCAAATTCTCAACAAGATTATAATCAATCTACAGTAGGAGTTTCGCAAGATGTAAGGAGAGTAAATGATAATTCTACTGAAATAGATTTAGGGGAAGGATTTAATGAACAAATCAATACCTATCCTCTCCAAGCTTTTATAGGAGATAATTTATTCGAAGGAAGATGGGGTAATTCTATTAGATTAGGAAGTACAATTCAAAACAAACCTAATGAATGGTCTTCTATAGGTGAGAATGGAAATCCTATATTGATTATAAGAAATGGGCAGCCTAAAGAAATAACACAAGATAGTTGGATTCCAATTACGGAAAATATTAATAAAGATCAATCTTCTGCATATTTTACTAATGGTCAAAAATTACCTATTGAAATGGCTAGTGAAACTTATACTAGTTATCAACAGGGTCCCTTAATTGCAAGTGAATTTACAGGCAATCAAATAGTCCTTAATTCAGATCGTTTAGTATTTAATGCAAAAAATGATCATATATTATTATCCTCTAATAATTCAATTAGTTTAAATGCATCTACTTCTATTAATGTTGATAGTAAACAATTTACAATAGCAGGGGGTAATATCCATTTAGGAAATAAAAATGCAACTGAACCTCTTTTGAGAGGAGATATCACAGTAACTCAACTCAGTAATATGATTGAGGCTTTAGTTCAATTCTTTACTTTATATTCTAATGAACCCCCCAATGCAAAGATAGCATCAACACCTCTGGCGTCTGCTAATGTTATTCCTGTTTTAAACTCTGTTAAGACTATACTTCAATCTCAAGCCAAATCTAAAAATAATTTTACAATATAATGGCTAGTGATTTTTGTAACATACCCTCAAATAATGAAACTTCGCAGATATTAAAACTTTTACCTGCTCTTCCTAGTATTCAAAGATTAGTAAATGTTATTTTACAAAAAGTAGATGATATTAAAAATAAATTTACTTTAAAAATTGAAGAATTTTTAGCTCAATTTGAACAGGGTTGTCCTACTCCTAAAGAAATTGAAAAAGCTATTAATATAAGAAATAAAGCTGTTACTGAATTAAAAAAAGTATATGATTCTGTTGATAGGATAGCTGATAATATTTCAGGGATTGCTGGGTTTATATCTTTAGTTGTTACTATAGTAAAAATAGCCCAAACTGCAATTAGTGTAGCTTCCCTAACCCAGCTCGTTCTCCCATTTATCCCCGCTTCAATTTTAGCTAAAATTAATGCTGCTACTGAAATCGCTCAAGGTGTAATAGACAAAGTAAGATTCAAAACTGATGGGGAGCCTAAATTAGTTCCTATTGTAAATGGGATAATATCTGCTAATATTGCAATTCAATTATTTGCATTAGCTTTAAAAAAATTAATTTGTGCTATAGAAGCCCTAGACCCCCAAATATTAGCTTGTATTGAAGATGGAACTGATGCTGAATTAACTCCAATTGATCCCTCTATAATTTCTTTTGTAGAAACAACTTTAGAAGAAAATCAGGAAAGTATTATTGAAACTACTTATAGGGGTTTTATATTTGAATTAGAAAAGGTACCATTTAGTTCTACTGTAAATCGAACAAGAGCTAATGCCCTAAATAAAGATGGAATAATAGTACTTCAATCAGAATTATCTTTTACTAAGGATCCTTCAATTCTAATAGAAGAACTTAAATTTACTATAGATAAAGATAATTTAAGAGTAGAGTAATTAAATATTTATGACAAATGAAACAAAACATATTAAAATCATTGATTAAACAAGCCGTTAAGGAAGCCATACAAGAAGAACTAAAAGAAATTCTTTTAGAAGCAGTGCGGGCTCCTAAACAACAAGTTATAGAACATATTCAACCCCAAAAGGTTGTTGATGGTCCCTCTATGAGTTCTACAGAGCAAAGAACAGCTTATAAAAATATAATGGGAGATATGAAAACCCAACTTACATCCCAAAATGTCTCTAAACCTTTCCAACCACAAGGAGGATTACCTGGAGGTGATTTACCATCAGGTGAGGTAGATATGACCCAAATTATGGGGTTAATGAAATCTAAATAATGGCAATTAAACAAACCAACATATTTCCCTTAGATAAGGAACCAAGGAAAGCTGTTGGTATTGCTTACCCTTTTTCTGCCTTTGCTGTTTCAGGTTCCGCTACTCCCTTTAAATCTAATTTTACTACTAGGGAACAAATAAAATCTAACTTAGCAGTATTCTTTACTACTAGTAAAGGGGAAAGACCTTTAAATCCTAATTATGGAGGTGGTTTAAAAGATATTTTATTTGAACAATTAACTGATGGGACTTATGATATAGTTCATAAAAGAATAACAGATGGGCTTTCCATCCACTTCCCCGAAGTAAATATGAAAAAATTAGAAATATTAGAGAATATTGACCAAAACCAATTAAAAATAGTTATATCTTACACAGTGTTTAATAATAATGAGGATACCTTAGAATTAAATCTTAGTGCCTAATGATCAATAGTAATAAAGATATAAAATATATAGATAGGGATTTTGATACCCTAAAAAATGGGTTAATAGAGTTTTCTAAAACCTATTTTCCTAATACTTATAATGATTTTTCCCCATCTTCTCCGGGGTCTATGTTTATAGAAATGGCTTCGTATGTAGGTGATATACTTTCATTTTATATAGATAACCAAGTCCAGGAAACTTTTTTACAATACGCTAGACAAGAACCTAATTTATACGACTTAGCATATATGATGGGGTATAAACCCCGAGCAACTGGAGCAGCTACTGTAGATGTTGATTTTTTTCAACAATTGCCCTCAAAACAAGTAGGAGGAACATATGTTCCTGACTTTAATTATGCTCTTACTATAAAAGAAAATTCTGTTTTATCTTCTAATTTAGGAGAAAGCACTACATTTTTAACTCAAGATTCTATTGACTTTTCGGTATCATCCTCTTCGGATCCTACAGAAATTACGGTATACACTACAAATGGGGGTGATGCCGATAGATTTCTATTAAAAAAGACTCGTAAAGCTTTATCTGCTGCTATTAATACTACTACATTTACATTTGGTGTAGCTGAACAGTTTCCTACTGTTACTTTAAATGGTCAAAATATTATAGGAATACTAGATATTACAGATAGTGATGGTAATGTATACACTGAGGTAGATTATTTAGCTCAGGAAATGGTATTTGAAAATGTTAAAAATACCGAAGCAGGGGAAACTTCATCAGGTCCTTTTGGCCCTGATCCTAATTTAGATGGGGATAGATCATCTGTGCCTTTTTTACTTAGATTAAAAAAAGCCCCTAGAAGATTTGTTACTAGATTTAAATCTAAAACTAAACTAGATATTCAGTTTGGTGCGGGAACCCAAAATGATGGAGATGGAGAAATTACTCCCGATCCTTCTTTTGTAGGTATGGGTCTTGCTTATGGTAAAGATAAATTAACAACAGCATTTAATCCCGCTAACTTTTTATATACCCGAACTTATGGTATAGCCCCTAAAAATACTACTTTAACAGTTAGATACTTAGTAGGAGGAGGAGTAACAGCTAATGTTCCCTCAGATGTATTAAATACATTAGCGGGTAACATTAAATTCCAAAATGTAAATCCCGGGAACAACGCATTAGCCCAGTCTATTTTTGATTCAGTAATAGCAAATAACCCCATAGGAGCATCAGGAGGAGATGATGGAGATTCCATAGAAGAGTTAAGAGAAAATTCACTAGGTTCTTATGGAGCTCAGTTAAGAGCTGTAACCCAAGAAGATTATTTAATAAGGGCTTTAAGCCTTCCCCCTGAGTTTGGGACTATAGCTAAGGCATTTATTCGACCCCAACAAATAACTTCTCTTGAACCAGGAGAACAACCCAGAACCTTAGATTTATATGTTTCAGCATATAATAATCTAAACCAACTAACAAATGCTTCTACTGCATTAAAGCAAAACTTAGCTACTTATTTATCCCAATTTAGAACCGTTAATGATTCTATTAGGTTAAGAGATGCCTTTATAGTAAATATTGGGGTTGATTTTGATATAATCATATTGCCTAATTTTAACAGTAACCAAGTCATTTCAGACTGCATTACACAGTTACAGGGTTATTTTAATATAAAAAATATGCAAGTTAATCAACCTCTTTTATTAAAAGAAATATTTGTGCTTTTAGATAAAGTAAATGGAGTCCAAACTGTAAGTAGTGTTGATATTACTAATAAAGTAGGAGGGAATTATTCTCAATATGCCTATGATATAAAAGGGGCTAATCTTAATAATATTATATACCCCTCAGTTGACCCCTCAATATTTGAAGTTAAATTTCCAAGCACCGATATAAGGGGCAGAGCAATAGCATTTTAATTATGGCAGTATATAAAATATTCCCCACAAAAGATTCTACTATATATTCTAAATTCCCAGCTAGAAATACGGGATTAGATTCTATTATAGAAACTAGCACGGATAAAGATGCTTATTTAAGTAGATATCTTATTCAGTTTTCTCAAGAAGAAATTAATACTTTAGTGGATAATACTATTAGTTCTTCATATGGTACTAATAGTTCGTTTGAAAATATTAAAGTTAATTTTAAAAATTTTATAGCAGAAATAAGTAATCTAAACACGGATACTACTCTTGAAATCTTCCCAGTATCGGGTTCTTGGAATATGGGAACAGGGCGTTTTAATGATACCCCCGAAACAGATAATGGATGTAGTTGGGCATTTAAATCTTTCTCAGGATCAAATGCTTGGTCAACTAGTAATTTTCGACCTCGCTCAACTGGATCTTATGGAAATGTAGCGGGAGGAGGTACTTGGTATACGGGGTCTGCTTTAGGATTTAATGTGACTCAATCCCAAATATATAACTATTCTAGTAATAAAGATTTAGGAGTAGATGTAACGGGAACATTTAAAACCTGGTATAGTCAATCTAAGGGATTAACATCTAATGGGTTTAATAATGATGGTTTTATTGTTAAACAAAGTATTAGTGATGAAGTAGGTGGGTTATATAAAAATGCAGAAATTAAATTTTATTCTATAGATACCAATACTATATACCCCCCCGCATTGGAACTTAAATGGAAAGATCATTCATTTATAACAGCCTCTTCATCAATCCCTATAATACAAAACTCAGAATTAGTAGCTTCTTTAGATAATAATCCTGGGGAGTTTAGACGGGATAGTATCCATAAATTTAAAATTAATTGTAGACCACGTTTTCCTTCTAGGACATATCAAACTTCTTCAATATACTTAAACCAACACTATCTCCCTCAATCTTCATCCTATGCTATAAAAGATTTAGATACTAATGAATTTATAATAAATTTTGATAATGATTATACTAAAATTAGTGCGGATGGGACCGGAAGTTTTTTCAATTTATATATGAAAGGATTAGAACCCGAAAGATACTACCAGATTTTATTAAAAGTTCCTATGGGGAGTCAAACTTTAATATTAGACGATAATTATTACTTTAAAGTTATAAATGGATGATTAATAGAATCAATTTAAATAGAACTTTATTTGATAAGGATAAATATTCTAAAACAATAGATAATTCGTTTAAAGAACTTTTACCTCCCACTCAAGAAGAAATTGTTGAATCTTTAACAATAACTGATTTTTTTGGGGCATATGATGATTTATTTTTAGAAATACCTAAAACGGGATTTCAATCCCATAATACTTTAATTCAAAAAAGTAGTGAGTATGTAGGAAATGAACAAACAAATGAAGAATTGGATGCCCTGTACTCTGAGATTGCATCATTAAGAACCCAATTGCTTGATACTCAAAAAGAACTTTCGGATATCCAACAGACCCAAATTGAAGATAGTTTACAAAATATAAATAATGGCTGAAGTAATAGTAAATAAAATAACAGGGGAAGTAATTGAAGGATATGATCAAAAGGATTTATCTTTAATTCCTGCTTTTGAAGTTACTTCGCAATTTACCCCTTCAACGGATAATGTTGAATTTTCTATATATAATGAACAGGGGATACTTGAGTATATAAATTATAATTATACTAATTATCAAGTAACCTTAAATTATAATAGCCAAAATAACTCTGTTTCTACTGTAACAGTAGACCCAGAAAAAGATCTTATTAGAGAGGGATATGAGCAAGGAAAATATACTACTTACTATAATTTTGTTAGGAATCAAATTTCTTCTTCTCAAGAATTACCTTTCTTTATAACCCAAATTTCCTCAGATAGGACTGAAATTAGGGTTGTGAATAATTCTTTGTCTAATGAAGAATTAGAAAAAGGAGTTAATAATTTTATATCTGAATTGGGAGATTCTCCCTATTTTGAAGATTTTAGAGTAAATTTTGGTAATAATAATATTTTTATAGCTAATAATGCTTTACTAGATACCTCTAATGAGACTCAATATACTCTTTTAATAAAATTATATGAACCTTTACCTTCACAAATTGAATTAAAAGATTCACTTGTTGTTACTTTACAAACTGCGGATGAGATTTCTTACAAAGTATCTTTTAGGGATAAAGTTATCCCACCTCCTAAACCTTTAACCATAGGAGGACCGAATTTTGCTTTAAATTTAGCAGATAAAGCTAATAATGCCACTAAATATAAAACATCAGGGGAATTATTGACTACAAATTTAACTTCATCATATAACCAGATTCTAAACATTTTAAATGAAAAAGGGATTGAAGTTAATATAGATTATAGTGATTTTAATAATTTTATTTATTTTGGATCTGCTGAAGAAAGAGTTAATAATTTTTATTATAAAGTAGGACTTATAGAAGCTTATGATAATGAAATTACTACATTAGATGGTTTAGGTGATAGTGATGTATCTTCTAGTTTAGCAGTTTTACAAAATAAAAAACAACAAGTAATAGTTAATTTTGACGACTACGAAAGATACCAATATTTTTCTTCAGGCTCATCAGACATATATCCTAAAACTAATACTACTCCTACTTATATTTTAGCAGGGACTGGGAGTGCTCTTGCTTTAGCATGGTTGGAGGATCAAGCTACTAATTCGGGGTCACTTTATGATATAGAAAGTGTAGATAGATTAGCAAACAGCCTCCCAGATTATGTAAAAGATGACACCAGAAATACTACTTTCTTATTGTTTATGGACATGATAGGCCAACACTTTGATACTATATGGACATATACAAACGATGTATCTAACAGATTTGATGGAGATAATAGAATAGATCATGGTATTTCAAAAGACTTAGTAAAAGATGCCCTAGTATCTATGGGTGTTAACATTTATGGAAATAACCAGTCTGATTATGATTTATTTACAGCTTTAACAGACTTAAACCCAACAGGAGGTACAAGTATACCTTCAGGAAGTGAGATAAATACTACTACAGTTGATATAGCAGACCCACAGTCCCAAGAAAACTTAGTAAAAGGGGTTTATAAACGTATTTTCCATAATTTACCTTATCTTATTAAGAAAAAAGGTTCAAAAGAAGGATTAAGAGCATTAATTAATTCATTTGGTGTCCCCGCTGGTCTTCTTAGGATTTCAGAATTTGGGGGATATTCAGGTTCTTTAGATTTATGGAAAACTACCAAAGCAGTAGATAACCAGGTTTTTACCGGAGGAACTTTTAATACATCATTAACTCTTAGTAGTGGTGGTACACCTAAAGGGATTTTATTTAGAATAAGATGGAACCCCACAGGTTCTATTAACCGAGATAGTTTTCAAATCCCTAATAGTGCAGATATAGCTTCTTTTGGGAGTGGTATGACATTAGCTTATACAGGTAATGGAAACTTAAGTGGGAGTTACAGTGGTTCTATACCTTCTTCTAGTTTAGATTTTTATAAAGGTAATTTACTGATGAATGGTGCTGTTGTAACTGCTCCATTCTTTAATGGTGAGTGGTGGACTATTTACATCCATAACAGAACACAGTTAAAAGTAGCTAGTAAATTATATAATGGTGATGATGGTTTTACAGATCCTATTTTAATAACAGGTGGAACAGGTGGAGGAATATCAGGTAATACTACTACATTAAAGGGCAATGCATTTGGATCTAATCAACTTGAGTTTCAAGAATTAAGATTTTATAATGCTACCTTAGATGATCAAGAAGTTAAGGATTATGCCATGAATCCCTCTTGGATGTATGATGGAAGAGCAGGAGCACTTAGTAAATTACTTTTTAGAGCTCCTTTAGGAGCAGACGGAAGAAATGATTATGTAGTTTCAACAAATTATAGCTCAGTCCATCCTAGTGTGGGAGGAAGTAACCCAGTATCTTCATTTTCTGGTAATAGTAATTATACTTTTTCTACCCCAGGGACCTTAGCTTTTACTAATAATAGTGAATTTGTTTATTTAAAAGAACCTGTAGTAGGAATTAAAAATAGAATATCCCAAAAAATTACGAATAATTCTCCTAATTTAGCAGGAACCACTTTAAGTAGATTATCAAGTATTGAACAAAATGGGTTAAATAAAACTGCCCCTTCTGCAACTCCTGCTGTAGATTATACTGAAGTAGCTTTTTCTCCTCAAAATGAAATTAATGATGACATTGCTAATACTTATGGAAATACTGGGTTTGATTTAGGAAATTTTATAGGAAATCCTAACCAATTCGAACCCAGAAATCCCGATAAAGCTAATAACCAATATTTAGCTTTAAATAAGGAGTCTGAAGAATATTTTGCAAAATATAATAAAGCATATGATTGGCATGATTACATAAGACTTATAAAATATTTTGATAGTTCTCTTTTTAAAATGATAAAAGATTTTTCTCCTGCTAAATCTAATGTAACAACAGGAGTAGTAATTAAACAACATTTATTAGAAAGAAATAAATCTAAAGTAGTATCGGGGAGTATAGAAAATTTAACTTATTCTGGATCTATTGGTCCTGAATTAACATGGGATCGTTTCACTAATGGAACTGGGTCGATTTTTAAATTAAAAAAAGGTACCATAGGTAATATTGAAGGAGGAGGTGGAGGAGTATTTAATGCAGTTAATGGTTTAGAATATTTCTATTCAGGAAGTGTATTTAACAGTAGAGGCGAATTACTTACAGATGGAGGAAAACCTTTCCCACCTGGCCCTTATATTCCCACATCTTTTGTTACTCAGGTATTCCAAGATATCATCCAAACACCATCTGGGTCATTAAAAATTACTCGCGATACTCAACAAGAATTATATAATGGAGAGTTAAAAGGAACTGAGGTTAAAGTTACTGATGGTAATTTAAATGTAAGTGTTCCTAAAGAAACTGATGAAAGTTTTATTGCCCCTTATAACACTGTAGCGGCTTTTGATAATTTCGATCAGTGGTTTACTGAAATACAAGGATCGGGGGTAATTAATGGAATAAGTTTATATTATTTTTCTACTTTTCCTGAAATGGAATTTGCTATTACATTTGAAAGTGATGATCAAAATGGTGTTAATAGAAACAAATATCTTAGTGAACTTACTGAAGGAGATACATTATATATAAAAATAACAAATGGGGACTTTAATCAGGGTCAAGTAAAAGAATTAGTAATATCATCAATTTCAACTCAATCTGTAGGCCCCCACACTAGATATCTTTTTTATATTTCCCCAATACTAACAGACTTCCCCGGTCTTGACTTTTTACTTAAAGCTTCAACAAATGGTTTTAATTTTGATATAGATTATTCATTAGTATATGATGATTCATTAAAGGAAATTTTGGGAACAAGAGATGATAATGATCCTCTTTATAATAATGCTTCTGAAATTAGACAATCTAGTGTATTTATGGATGTAGATTATTCAACTCAATCTGGTAGTTTATCACCTATTAATATGACTCAAATAAAAGCTCAAACAGCTACCCGTGCCCCCGTGCAAGATTCTAATTACACTTCAACAGGATATAGTAATGCTAGATATCATGGAACTAGAGTAAGTTCACTAGGATTTAATATACCCTTTAAACAGCAATAATAAATGGCACTAGCACCAAATAATAATTCAAGACCACCTACAACTTCCCCAGTACCTGAACCGCAAGGACAGAGTGCAGCTCAACAGCAATTAAGTGCACAAGATAGATTAGAAGCAGAAGTCGGATTTAAAATTAGAGGGGTATTAGGAGGCCTCCCAGTTGCGGAACAAAGACAAGAGTATTTTGTTGTATTTAACGAAGCAGGAGATACAGGTCCTGAACTTATAGATAAAACTCAATATAGAGTTACTTATTTGGTGGATTCAAAGTTAAATACATCAAAACCCGCTGAAAATAGTGATTCCGCTATAAATGTTACTCAAAATTTTGAAGAAGGGAAAACCGCAAGTGTAAGAGCAGATAATGCAACTTCCTTAAATAAAAATTTAACAGGTGATTTAAGTATATATGACGTAGGTACTATAAGGTTAATTGCAACTACCGAAACAGGATCTTCTCCTGGAGGTTTTCTTCAAACAATGAGCTTTGAACAACCTGGTGGGCAATCTATTATATCTGATGCTTTAGATTTAGCAATAGAATTCAATGCTGCTCAGATTAATGATGCATTGGGAAATGATGATTCAATATTTGGAGGTAGTGGATTTTTAGTACCATATCCAACGGCATCCAAACCTATTGCATCTAATAATGGTAATCCTTTTTATGATACTATAAATGCTGATCCATTTAATACTTTAAAAATTATAAGAAATACAACAGAGGGAGGTACTCGTATTAATATATTATTTAATGTCTTTCTTCAATCTAATTGGAGTGCAGCAACAGATCCTGATGTTCCCCCTGTTACAGGGATTATTAGACTCGAATACCAAGATGCAGGAGTTGGGGATTTTGTTGTTATTGATACTGATACTTTTTCTATTCCTGTGAATAATACCAATTATTTCTACCCAGCAGTTAGTACAATTGGATTTGGTCATTTCCAAGCCGGTAGTAAATTTAGGATAAGAATAATAAGACAAGATGGAGGTATAGATCTTCTAGGAGGTACTGAGTTTTTTATAAGGGGAGGTAAATGCAAAGTTACCCAAGAATATCTCCCAGGGCTCGTTTCAGTTCCTGGGTTGAATGCCGCTACTGCTAATTATTTTGACCCGGATTTTACTACTTTTCAACCTATTAGCGAATCTGAAAATCAAACGGGGTATTCTATATTAACTTCTTCGATTGAATTAGGATATTTTATTAATAATGGGTTCCAAGCTATATTAGATGATCAATGTAAAGCCTTTGATCCTAATGGAGATACTGTAACTTTTGAAACAATTCAAGTACCTTACACTTTTAAAATAGGAGATGAAATTAGATTTGAATACAATAAAAATAAAGTTCATAAAGTAGTAGGAGTTGATAAGTTAACCACGGGAGCATTTCATATAACGGTATCTCCTTTAGTAACTTCGGGCAGTCTAATAAACCATTTTACCCATTATAGAATAGTGGAAGATGGAGGTTACATTATTTTAAATGTTAAAAAAGATAACCAAGTTTCAGCAAATCAACCCTTTAGTGGTGTAATATTACCAAAATTCCCCTCAGAAAATTTAGAAGCAAAAACAGATGGTTTAATTTTTGAATTAAAGCAAGCAGGTATCATAGAACTTTAAAATTAATAATATTTATATGTATAATAAAACACAATGGGATATTTAAATAACGCTGTAGTAACTGTAGATGCTATCTTAACTACAAAAGGTAGAGAATTATTAGCCCGTGGCGATGGGTCATTTAAAATTACTCAATTTGCATTATCAGATGATGAAATTGATTATACTTTATATAACCCCACTCACCCTTCGGGTAGTTCCTTTTATGGTCAGGCTCTGGAAAACATGCCTTTACTAGAAGCAATTCCTGATGCTAATCAGAATTTAAGATATAAATTAGTTACTCTTCCTAGAGGTACTGCTAAAATGCCTGTTTTAGATGCAGGTTTTTCTGTTATTACTTTAAAACAAGGAGCATCTCTTGCTATTACCCCACAAACATTAAATTATCTAGGTAATAATCAAGTGTTTGAAAGTAGTGGATATTCGGCTACTATAGCTGATATAAGAGCTTTAAGCCAATTTAATGGAGTTGGAGTTGATTCTTCAAACCCAGGAATAAATTCAACCCAAACTTATGGTACTAGTGTATCAGCAACGGTTGTTGGAACCACTATTAACTTAACAGCCACCACAGTAAATACCTTATTTGGGGCTAATACCGTGATAAACACTTCATTATTAATAACAGGTAGAGATAGTGGTGCTAGAATTACTATACCTGTTAATATTACAAAAACAAACGCTTAATAAATGTCATTTAATAGATTACAGCCTGAGGATTTTTTAATTAGTGCAGACTCTGTTGCAGGGGGAGCATTTAGTGGAAATATTCCTACTTTAACTACTTTTAGCACTTCTTCTGTACAAGAAGCTGGGCCAAGTGGTCCTTATTTTATAAATGCCTTCCAGTCAGCATCTACTGCAACTGAGTCAGAAATTCAATTTGCTATAGCCTACGGAGATAATAAGGGTTCTGGATCTGTATTATTTGATAATTCTGTGGATGGGAAATCTCCCTCTTCTGTGGTATATGGGCAATTTCAAAATATTGTTTTAGGTGATGAAAACGCAGCATTTACATATGATAATATTACCCCTACTGAACAATATTTTTATGTTATAAGTGTAAATAGAGCCCGTTATAAAGGAAATATTCTCCCTGGATCTATGTCATTAAGACTAAAGGTTGGAAGTAATGTATTATCATTAACAGATAATAGTACTAATACTAATACTGTATCTTTTAATGAAGCAGGTAGAGTATTCCAAATGATATCAGGATCTGCTGGGGTTGCATTTTCTACTCCGAACTCGACAGCTTCAGGATCTTATGGCCTTTTCCTTCCAGATATTGGAACTATTCTACTTAATGGTCCTGCTTTAGATACGGCTTATGGAGTAGGAGGCGGAATTGGTTTAGCAACTAATAGAACTACTAATTCAGATCAAAAGAATACTAGAAAATTATTTAATTCAATTAAATTAGCTGCAAACTTTACTATGAATAGTCAAGAGACTGTAACTTCTGATTTTGTTTTTGTAAGAGCAAGAAACTCAGAATATAATTACTCAGCAAATCCCTCATTTATTACGGGTTCTACTGGGGAAGTAGTATATTCAGATTTTATAAATGCCCCCCAAACATTTATTACATCAGTAGGTTTATATAATGACTCTAACGACTTATTAGCAGTTGCTAAATTAAGTAAACCTCTTAAAAAAGATTTTACTAAAGAAGCCCTAGTAAGAGTTAAGTTAGATTTCTAATGAATGAGTTACCTAAAAGGATTAACCAGTAAAGATGTAATTGTAAGTCCACTTACAGTTCACAAGACGCATCAATATGCTACAATTTCAAATGCAACCAAATCATTAATAGGGTTAGCTCAATTTGTTGGAAAGCAGGATACATATATTACGGGATCTAGCACGGGAAGTGCTCCTTTAGTATTTAATTCTATTAAACAACTCTATTACGGTAATTATATTGATAGTCCAAATGGATTATTAAATACAGCTTCTCGTACCCAATATAATGAAGATGGAACAGTTGAGGGCCCCGTATTAAATAATTTATATGAAAATAATATAAGTTCTATAAATGAACTTAGGAAATTACCCCCAGCATCTGGTAAGATGAATGTTCTTACTATCCCTAGAGCAGTATGTGGAGATTTTATTAAACCCGGATCTTTTGATTCAGTATACTTTAATGAGGATGGGGAAGGTAATTTACTTAAAAAGTCTGATAGTACTAAAGTAGGAAATATTATATATGGGGCGGGAGTAGTAGTATCCGATGGATCACAAATATTTCAAAATCCAACATTTAAATCCTCTTATACATTATATGAAACACAGTATAAATGTACTGTAGAAGCTAGTGAATTTAATTTTTCAATGAATCCTAGTTTGCTATCTAGTTCTATAAATAAACAAGGCAAAGTTAGAGAATCAGGGAGTGCATTTTATGAGGATTATGTAACGGGATCAGATTTTACCCCTTTTGTTACTACAGTAGGACTTTACAATGATAATAAAGAATTAATGGCAGTTGGGAAGCTTGCTCAACCCTTAGCTCTTTCTCAGTATGTTGATACAACAATATTAATTAATATAGATAGATGAATTGGTTATATAATGGAAAAGAAATCACAGACATATCACAATTTCCCCAAAATACATTTGGGTTTGTATATGAAGTGATTACCCCCGAGGGTAAGAAATATATTGGAAAAAAAGTTTTATTCCACAATCAAAAGAAAAAACTTACTAAGGTTGAGCTATCCGAACAAACAGGTCGGGGGAGAAGAAAAACATTTAAAATAGTTCAAAAAGAAAGTGATTGGAAAAAATATTATGGATCCAATTCACATCTTAAAAACCAAATTACTAAAGGAGAAGTTACGCTGGAAGATTTGAAAAAACAAATTATTGAATTAGCTTTCGATAAAAAGCACCTTACTTATTTAGAAACTAAATTATTATTCCAGCTTGAAGTATTAGAACAACCTAAAAAATATTACAATGATAATATATTAGGTAAGTTTTTTACATCAGACTTTGCTCCTTAAATTAAGATTCGTATATTACCACCAATGGTAAATCAGTTACTAGTATCTTTAATGGACTCTGTCCTGGGTAAAGGTAAACAAACATCCAGGGGCAATCATGCTTACCACTGTCCTTTTTGTAAGCATCATAAACCTAAAATGGAAGTGAACTTTACAGAAAATAAAAAAGGACATAATCCTTGGCATTGTTGGGTGTGTAATACCCGAGGTAAGACTATCCCTAATCTTCTAAAGAAAATAGAAGCATATGATAAAATCGAAGAAGCCAAACG
>Ga0209336_10000738_pt1 | contig 16523 bp, 39 predicted proteins | sample LinPmetageLP32_FD_184042 | JGI IMG/M metagenome (GOLD analysis project Ga0209336, IMG submission 184042) | Marine viral communities from the Pacific Ocean - LP-32 (SPAdes) (version 2) | ecosystem: Environmental > Aquatic > Marine > Oceanic | place: Pacific Ocean | collected 2009-08-23 | reverse complement strand
CTTTTGCGTTTACGACCGTGTTGGTCATATCTGAGGTTGTTCTTAATAATCATAAATATATTATACTAAATTTTTAAGGAATTGTCAAGAACTATTTTTAGGTTAGGTATATTTCATCTAAAATCTCTTTGAACTCGGACTCGAGTATTGCTTTGCTTTCCGCTAAAGATAAAATTTCTACTAAACCTGTAAAGAGTTGTTGTACATTATCTAAGTCAACGGGCATTGTAATACCTTCCTTAGAGGGTAGCCACTCTTCATTAAAGTCTAAGTAGTATTTTCTTAATGATAGATACTCAACGCCACGAAATGTATTTATTACTAATCGTATTTGTTGATTATCCTTTTCATTGATAACTCTTTCATATATACTTGGTGCAGTTAAATCAATCATTTTTAATTATCCTATTTAATGGAACAATGCTAGTAACATTCTTTGGTATTAGTAAACGATAAGAGTCCGTATCCCAACAAAATAGGAGAACGGAGTCGTCTGCTTCTTTAGCTCTATTCTTTTTACCTTTGATATAAGGTGTAGAAAAGTCCATAGTGCATATATTATATTTCAGTCTGCGTGAGTTCTTACTTCTGTAAGTGATGACTGCATCGCCTGCATCATCTAGTTTCTTTTTAAAGTCATCTTTTGTCATGGTTCCTCCAGTAATATCTAACAAATGATAATTTGAATTGTACTACTATTTGGTTACATCTACAAGATGCAAAAAACTAGGGCAGTCTGCACTACCCTAGTGAAATTCTAAACTAAATTAATTGTTTAGGTTATTTACTATTGTTGTAAAGTATACTGCCGCTTTACCAGTTAGTTTTGACACTATAGCCGCGTCAACTTCTTGACCTGCATCTGTCAAAGCACTGGTTAGGTCTGCTTGCGCGCCTGCAACACTTACTCTACTGCCACCGCCTGAGCCACTAGATGTACTTCTCGCTGGTGTCTTTCTGACATATACACCTGCCTTTGTAAGTATCATTCTAACACCGTTAGGAGATTCCTCTAACTGCTCCGCGATATCCTTTACTATCTCCATACTATTTTCTGGAGTAGGTTCTTCAGCAGTATATAAATCTACTGCCTCTTGTTTTTTCTCGTCTGTCCAAGACATACTTTTTCTCCTTTTTTTATTTTTAAAAGACTCTGGCATGCCAGGGCACCAACCCGTAGCTTCCTTCATCTGTGTGTAAAATCTATCACTCATATATAATATATTATACGAAATTTTTAATCATTTGTCAAGAACTATTTTTTATATCCATGACCAAAATGATTGTGAATAGAAGCTAATTTATCTTCGGCTGTAGCCATAATATCTATCTGTGATTCAATTGCCTCAATTAGGTCTGGGTGTTCTCCAATACCTGCTGGATTTGTTTGATACACTTGTATATTAGCCTTAGCCATTGCTATTTCGCCTTCTAGTTTTTTACATAATGCGTTTAATAATGGGTTCATATTTCCTTTATCCCTAGTACATAGTTCTCGGCAGCGTCTTCGGCATATGATTCACTATGTCCTTTATAAAATTCGGTCTTTATAACCTTGTTGTCTTTATAGAATCGGCAACCCCAGTGACTATCTAGCTTAATAGTATCTGCTCTAAGATTCTTTTCTACATAAGTTGAATAACTATTGTCTTTCATTTTTTGTTGTCGCTCCATTTATAAATGATTTTTTAAAATTTTCTGCGTAGTCATCATTCAGACTTGCCCACACTACCATTGGCCAGGCTAACGCAAACATAAATAATACAGTAAAAAATACTGTAGTTGGGAACTTAGCTACTAATGAGCTAGGTGCCACTGTTTTTGCTTCTCTGTATATTGGTAGCCATATTCTCCACATAGCCATGAATAGTCCAGACAGATAAACTGCTAGTATAATTTCCCACATTTTTTTAATCCTATAAATATTTTTCTAAGTGCCTTAAACTTCCTAAATCGTATGCAAGTGCATGACTTGTATACCCCGTTCTGTTCCCGTCTAACCAAGGAAAGAATGTTTTAGATGTATCACAAGGTTCCAAAACCCATAGTCTATAACAGGAACACCCATACTTTTCTTGATTGTATGTAGTGTCATGCTTTTCTATGATTTCTGCAAACTTATTATCTTTTGGCGACCATACCTTTTCTCCAATGCTAAATGTATCACTTACACACTGTTCGGGCAGTATCGCTTTTCTTCTTCCTTCGTGGTCAGATTCTGACAGTTTTTGGGGTATCCCCATTCTTTCTACTATATTCTTAACAAAAGCTGGGGAACGATATATACTGTTTGCAACAGTAGAAACATTCATACCATCTAAGTATAATTTTACTACTGATTCTATTTCGCTTTCTGTAGCTTTCTTCCCTTTATTTTGACTCTTTCGTGCTTCACGAAAGTTTCTAGTATCAAGATGGTCGTCTATGATTTTCTGAAGTCTGGTCGTGTTATACCTAATATTCAGCATTTCACAGGCTTCCTTTTTAGTTATAGGATTGTCCTGTTCGAGTTGTGAGATAACTCGTTCTATGTTATCAAATGATAACTTTTCTCCTTTATTTATCCTTATCAATGTGTTCACTCCCTAATAATATAATTGCGTAGTGTATTATTTTTAATAAGTCCTCATGGTTTTTTCCATTCTTTTTGCCATATCTCTGAGCATACTTGATTATATTTCCAATAGCAAAACCTTCTCCATGTCCTGCATCAAATACAAACTCAGTTGTTTGAATTTTATTCTTACCATAGTGTTGGTCATATGTTGACAATATATGATTTTTCACCCAGTTTAGTACTTGTTCTTCGTTAAACTTCATCAGTTAACATACTGACTAAAGCAGTATATCCTCCAATTTTCTCACCATTAAATATAATTTGGGGAAATGTTCTAGCGCCTGGAAAGGTCTCAAACATCTCTTCTTTTTCATAGTCTTTACCAAAAACTTTATACTCAACGGCACATCCTCTTTGCTCTGCAAGATTTTTTGCCATCGTGCAATAACTACAATTTGGACTACTATAGATTACTACTGTGTTCATTTTGCTGTTATCCTTTTGTCATACCAAGCAAGTCCTTCGTCCCACCAATCTGGCTTTTCACGATGTGACCACTTAGCGAATGTTGCTTTATCTGTGTGGTAATATAGGCGATATGACCCGACTACGTCATTCTCATCTTTGAGTTCGTCAGGCATTGCCATAAGAAATGGAGTGAGTCCGTTGCGTGGCATATTCTTTGGGTCAGGTAGCTTGTTTATCACTTGCTCTACTGACTTATGTAATTTGCCATATCGGTAATGGTATTCATCATTCAATGCATTAGCATAGCAATGAACCCACTCAAAGTTATCTAGCGAAGACCGTGTCCAAATCGTACAAGGATGATTATACATCATTGGTAGATAAGGTGTCAGAGGTCTTTCTTCTAAAGGAAGATGTTTGATTTCTGACTTTCTTGAATTTAAGACTTCGCGTTCTTCGGCGTTCAACGCACGAGGAGTGAAACCTAATACTTCATCAACCCATATGGCAGTGCATAGCAGCTGTGCTGCCTCGAGAGGCATCTTAACTATATGCTTGTCTACATGGTATTGAGCACACTTGTCTAAATTTTCGTCTAAATAAAATAAATTCATAAAGTATATTATATAGAAAATCTAACCAAATGTCAAGTACTATTTTTTTATTTACCAAAGGCTCTTCCGGCCTCTGATATTCCAAATGCTCCTAGTGTAATTACTACTAAAGAAGTAAATATTGTGTCACTTATTATTAGGTCTTTACCCCAAAATGCTGTAACTAAATCACACCCAGCGAAAACAATAAGCATAAAGAAGGCAATAAACCCTATTATAGCTTTTTCATTTACATCATTGTCATCTAAAAACAAATCCATAAGTTTTCTTTTTGGAGGGGCTAATCTTTTCTTCGCTTCAGCAGCCTCCACTTGCATTTCTTTAATCATATCTTCAGATGCGTCTAGCTTCTCAATGAGTGCCATATACTTATCTAAATCAATTTCTACTTCATTTCTACTACTGTCTCGTGCTTCTTCTGCCATTATTTATCCTTTGCTTTCCCAATATTTAGGGCAACCCAATCTAATACTTTATAGATTTTCTTTACCCAACCATCGTCTAATGGTGTAGGTGTGAGAGCTGCTATTAAAGATGCTCCCATTACTAGCCATGGTAATACTTGTACCCATGCAATAATCCACTGTATGAATCCTAACATTTTGCTTTCCTTTTCTGTCTTAAGACAGCCTTTGCAGAGGAACATACTTCTCTATAGTAGATACATCTATGTCCTCTAACTTTTCAAATTCTACATCATAACAAATAATTTTATCTGATGCAGATTGTTTGAAACTTGTTTTCATAAAACTCTTATGAGTTGTGTACTCTCGTATATAAGTTTTATTACTTTTTAAACTTTTAAATTTTATTTCGACTATGCCTTGTGTCAGCACTTCTATCAGTTTTTCACTATCTATCATTTTCTAACTTCTCTATCCTCTCTATTAAAGGTTTGTAGCCGTCAAACCCATCTAACCCACATTTAGGGTGTGCCATCACTTCTAATTCTATTACTCTATCCTCTATTTCTTCCAACCAGTCTTCGTTTTCCTCAAATCTTATTTGAGCAGCTGCATTTTTCTCAAACCAACGAGAGTCTTTGTGGAAACCCCACAAACTAATTAGATTCTTTATCCACTGTATCATTGGTTGTTACCTCACGATAGTAAACTACTACCTCTCCTAGTTGTTTTATGTACCTTTTTAACTCTTGCATATCTTCTGCCATAACTTTATAGTCTCCAATACTAGTAGCAACAAAAAGAATGTCCCCACTATTTTGTTCTTTCATTTCATCTACAAACTTATCATAATAAGTGTAGCCTACAGGCCAGTCAGGGTTTACTCTTTCTGAGAGTTCGCAACTTTTTGGTCTTTTATCATCTACTTTCTTACAAGGATTTACTATCTTTGCTTCGGATACTACATACCATTTAGGAGCAGTTAACTCTACAGGCCTGGGTAATGTAGGTTGTAATATTTCTATTTCAATTGGTTTACTAATAATTTGTACTTCTTTACTAGGAAGTAAGGAACATCCACTAGTCAGTGCTAGGACTGCTAATATTGAATAATTTTTCAGTGTCATTTTCTAAACCCTCCATAACTTTTTCACTCGCATTATTAAATCTTAATTCTATCATACCTGGCTTTTTGAGTGCAAGTAAGTCTAGATTGTGTTTAGCAAATATGGATAAATATTCTGCTTTTTCAGACTCTATCTCAGCATTTACTCTACTCATGTTTGTAAGAGCTTTACCTTGTTTTTCGTACTGCTCTTTTATTGTTTCTATTGTTTGTTTTTGTTCGTCTATTGCGTACTCTAATTTGATATTGTTTGCTTTTAGTGTTTGATTTTCACTATAAAGCCACCAACTACCTAGTCCTAGCACTAATATAAACCCCATTAAAAATTGATTCATAATCTTTGTATCCTGTAATTTAGGCCTTCCGCGCCTCTGATTTCTACTGTATCATTGTTTTCATCTTTGAAAGATATAAATTTATCTTGCTTCCAATAAAATTTTTTAACTATAAAAGTTTGGTCGTCTGCGTCTCCGTAAGTAGAATTATAACTTACTGTTAGTTGATAGCGCGTGCTGAATAGCGTCACTATCCAGAGCCACATTGCCTTTAGCTTGTTCTTCATATAATATTCCTATAAATTCCTCTATATATTCTTCTAGAGTGATGCCTCTCGCAGCTGCATGTTGCCCTGCTAATTGTATTAGTTCTGGTGAGAGTTTAAATTTCAAACCATGCAGTGCCATTGAACAGGCACGCCTCTGCTTTTCGTCTACGGGTTAGTCCTTCTAAGACTTTTCCTTTTGCTTTGTTCCATCTTTTCATTTGTGCAGGTACATTTTCGTACTCTCCTGCATTGAGAACTTTTAGCATTGTTGACGAAGTTAGGTTTGCGGGACCGAGATTGTATACCCATGATACAAGGGCATCAAACTGATTTTGGGAAAGAGCTACAGTTACATGCTTATTAATATAACTTTCATACTCATGTAGTTCATCAACTAACATTTGTTCTGCATCTTCTTCTGTTATCTTCATTCCTTCTACGACATCTTTTGTATGCCCATAGCCAATCGTCCAGACACCTGCTGAACATTGGTAAGCTGTTATTTCACAGCCTTCAAATTTTTGTATAAGGGAGATACCCTCTATACTAGTTTTCATACTTAAATTCATACTATCTCCTAATAATAAGAAGTGCCTCTTATTAGGGAGGCACTTACAAAAAATAGACAAGTCTATAAAAGTGAGTCAATGCAAGTGTATATTACACTTACTACAAAGCTGAACAACAATAAAGTTGTCACTGCTTCGCAAAACTCTCCATCGCATATTTCCTGTCTAAAATACTCAACGTATTTCACTATCAATCTCCAAGATTTTCCTCTTGGAATTTGGAGTTCTAGACAAAGCGATTGTCAGTAACCCGTCTTGTAGATTTACATTCTCTACTTGTAAGTCTGGATTGAGAATAAACCTTCTATCAAAAGATTTAAGACTTAACCCCTGATGAACGAATACTTCGCTCTCAGTTAGTTTTTGCTCTTTGTTCCCTGCGATATGGAGCTCCTCGCCATCGGCGATTATCTCCAGTTCTTCTTTCTTCCAACCTGGCACGGCAACTTCTATACGATAGTTCCCTTTCCATTCGATTACATTATATCTTGGATAACCTGTGTCCGTGTAAGACGGCATACTGGGCATATCCATACCAAGCCAAAATTTACTTAAATCAATACTCATATTTTTCTCCTAATTCCTTTCGGTAATTAATTGCCTATCCTCTCGGTATAGACGCGTTAAAATGTAGGTGAAACTGCTTCACCTACATAACTATATTATACTAAAATTTGGGCTAAATGTCAAGAATTATTTTTCTAATCTTCGAAATCTATCTTGCCCTGCTCGCGCATATAATCTAAAGTAGCTCCTATGCCTTCTTTCTTACCTATTACATAAGAGGAGTAAGCAGCACCTACTAATATGATTAAAAATGCTAAATCAATGTTTGTTATTAAATTTTCCATTTGTATATTATACTAAATTCATAACCTTGTGTCAAGACATATTTTCAACAATCCTAAAAATAGTACTTGACTTTTGCTCTCAAATTTTGTATAATATACATATGACTAAAAGATGGACAGACAAAGAACGGCAGTATTTAAAAGAGAACTACAACTCTCTTCCTATGAGTATTATAGCTTCACAACTAGAGAGAACAGGAAGCTCCATTCGCTCGCAGATTGATTACTTGCGAAAGCGTGGGTGGACATTCAATCGAGTGAAAGACAGGGAGATTAATGCCTAGTATTACTACAACCACGATGTCTATTGAAAAAGGACTACGCATATTTCGAAAGAAGTGTGAAAATGCAGGCATCAAGGATAGAATTCGCGAACTTGAATTCTATGAAAAGCCCACAGCCAAACGAAAAAGAAAACTCAAAAGCGCCGTAAAAAGACAAGAACGCGAAAGATGTAAGGAACAGTCCTATTCGAATGACTATCGTAAATCCTTCAAGCGCAGAAAATAAAGATTTTTTACTTTTCAAATTCCAAAAATAAAATATTTTATCATGAGCTTCACGTACTACAAAACACAAAAACATACCCCTCAGAAAAACACTACTTGCATTTTTGATAAAGTTATGGTATAATAATATCATAAATTATGATAGTTAAGAAAATTAAAAAACTAATCATACTTCTCGTGAATCTCGCTTATAATGAAATTACATTTCAAGAGAGCTATGGAACGTAAGTGAAAGAGCTCACCTTGTAATTGAAGTTATTTAGCGAGAGAGTTAATGATATAACATTTCTAATTATATCACTCACCCATGAAAAGCAAAGAGATTCACCTAAGCTTCTTCATAATTTCAACTTTAAAAACAAATTTACTACAATTACGTCCAATTCGTTCGTATTTTTTCGACTATTTCACTTTATAACTTACATAAACTATACGCAAATTAATACGCCTATATACAAATTTCTTCCTAGTCTATAGAAATTATCTCTAGTTTTTATACTTAGTTTTACTACTAGACTTGAGCGAAGTCTATAACCCCGCTCAGTCCGTCAATTGTGGAACACGAATGTTCTTTACACTCGTGCTAAATCTATACCCATCTTCATCATATAATGTAATAATCATACCTAGTTCAGGGTGAATACGAGGTTCTTTCTCTACATAGAAGAATTTTCCTCTCTCTAGAATAAGCTCTCTCGTCTTTGTTGTTTTTGGTAGAACTTCTACTATTCGCTTGGACCATGCTGTCATTCCATTAACCCCTGCAATTTACATAGAGCACTTCTCAGTATCTTAAGGGAGGTTTTCGGAGATTTCTCCAACCCCGCTATGGTTTGATACTCTACTTCTAGAATACTTGCTACTAATTCTACTATTTCTTTCTTCGTTTCAGGACTTTCTCCTGTTTTTGTTTTGTAGACAGTCTTTTTGTAGACGCCCTCTCTACTGAGCTTACCTATTATAGATTTTATACTTTTGTCTAAATCTTCAGCTAGATTTTCTACTGTCTCTCTAGTTGGTCTTTTAGTGTACGCATCTTTCATATGCTCTACTTGGTCTTGTGTGTAGTTTACACTCATATTATTTCTCCTAAATCTCCTGTAAAGTCTATATTATCAATGTTTTTTAGATATGGGTTAATGATGTTGTAGACTTCTTCGGTTGTCATTCCCCATTGTTTTGCTATAACTCCTATAGCTTGGTTATGAGTCATCTCTAAATTTATATGGTCTTCATAATCCATTTCAATCATAGTTGTATCAAATTTCATTTAAAATCCATGTAGTGTGTGAGTATATTCATCTTCACAATGTCTTGTTCCACAAATACACTTACCATAGGAGTCTTTCTCCCAAGCATCAATCAAATCCATGCCTTTTAGTTTTTCTTCATTAAAGAATACTAATGCTCCATTATGTAGCCTTCTCTCAATACTTTTATCATTGTATTGTATATCAGTAACGCCAAAGTGCTCTGTGTCCTGAGGTCTTGTATCATACCATAAAGAGTTCAGCTTGTGTGCATGAATACTTGATACTTCGGTTGCCCACTCTTCAGCAGCCAACTGCTTTCTTTTGTACTCTATTAAGTTGGTAAATTCTGTCATGATATATGCTCCAATCTTTCAGTACTAAAGAAGTTATAAACTACTTCGTCACAGTACTCTTGAGGTTCCCATTTTTGACCTTGTAGTGGGTGCCCTTCTTTAGTGATAGGAAACATAGTCCACCAATCAAAATCATCAGAATTAAACCAATCATCATCTTTACCAAATGCTTCTAACATTAGTTGATTTAAGTCCTCTCCTTCAAATTCTTCATAATCTTCCATGAATGTACCTTTCTCATCAACTTCGCAGTGATGTACACCTATAAAGTTTCTGAACTCATCTTCATATGTCATTTTTGCACTAATAGGTTTTCCACTTTCTCTGTGTATGTATTGCACTAGATTGTTTATGAAAGGTGTAACAGGGCTCCATGCTGAATGACCACAAATAATGTTTTCATTCCAGTCTTCGCAGGATACCCATTTAGCACCCAAGTTTTCACAACCCCAATTATACCAGCCTTCTTCATCATAAGGCGTATCATAGATTGGCAACTGCTCAATATTCCATGAATGCCACCCATGTTCTCCATTTGTTTCTTTGCAGGTTTCACTTAGTTTTTGTACTAACTCGGATTGCTCTGCATCCGTACTCATATCTATATAAAAATATACATGATTTGCCATTTTATTTCTCCTTTATTTTAATTGTTCCCAGTATAGAAATCCTACTATAATGCCTATCAAAGCCAGTAGATGTACTACTCCTAAATATAGAATTACTACTATATCCCATAGGATTTCCACTATATATCCCCTTGTGCTCTATGTTCGCTTCTAGCCACCTCGAAGCCATTAGGGTATCTTTTCTCTAATTTGTTGATATTTTCCTCTATTACTTGACTAGGAGTGAACCCTAGCGCCAGGCACCCCTGTGCCCAATACCATAAAACATCACCTAGTTCTCTTTTCATGTGATATATCTCACTATCGGAGAACTTTGTATCTGCTTGAAACACTTTTTTCTTAACTATCTCAGCAAATTCTCCACTTTCTGCCATCATTCCTATAACAGCAGTCAGTAGTCTTGCTACTTGCATCTGTTCTCCACTTTCATCGCCTCTATGCCATGTAGTTCCAGTAAGGCTATCTAACCTATTGTTTAATGTGCTTGTGCACTTGCTTGCTTTACTCGTAGTTGTATCTACGAACCTCGCATAATCATCTATCATCTTGCTCTCCTTCTACTTTTAGCAATTTATTTAATTTTTCCATGAATATCTCATAGTCTGTTGTCAGGCTAGTCAACTCCATTTGTAGCTGGTCTATCTGTTTCAAGATAGTTTCCATATCTTCATCACACAAGCGAAGCATTTCCATTATGTGTGATATTTCTTCTTGCCTATACTTTTTCCCAACACGCTCTCTGGTGTTAGGAAAAGGTATAACATTGTTCTTTGGCTTATCCGTCATGGCTTTTGTTGTTTTGCTCTTTGATGTACTCGCGTAATGCTTTATGCTCTTTTGGTATTTGTGTACCATCAGGCATTTTCCATATCATCTTGTAGCCTCTTCTTACTATTTCGTTTCTGCACTTTTGTTTTAGCTTAGGTGTTTTTCTATCGTTGTTGATAGTTGCTTCTAGCTCAGCTAGTGGAATATCTCTCATGTAGAAGTGCTTAAACTTTTTGTTTTTAGCACCTGCTGTATTCATTCTTTGTCCACGCACTCTGTTAATAATTCTTTCGCTCTCTTTAAATTTAATTGGCACTTGTTCTCTCCTGTTGTTTAGCGAGAAAGTCTTTTACCTTCTCAAATGTTTTTGTTTCGCTGTTATAGATGTTTGCTCTAATCAGCCCTGTAGTTTTTGTACTTAGGTTTTCTACTATGTACTCATAGCATGCCTCATTGATGTCCTCATAGCTTAAGCCATAGTCAAAATTCAATGTGTTGTAAGCATCTAGTAAAGCTTCATGCACTACTCTCTCACTTACATTATCTATATCGCATATAAATTCTTCGCAGTCTTTGTCAAATGCGTTGTAGTATGATAGTGCCTCACGAATTTCTTGTGTACTTATAACTATAAAAGCTACTGCGTTATTGTCTTTCTCCCATCTGTCTAGGTCTCTCCACATATCTGCCATTATCTTGCTCCTTTGATAGTTATTACGCCAACTCGAGACTCTCTCTCAACTGTGGCTCTAGCTGTACCGAACATAGTGCCATCTGAATAGCCTATTTTTGTTCTGCGTACAATTTCTTTGCGTGCTAATCTGCCCTCGTGATTTTGTTCATCACGCATCGCGTCTAGCTCTTTGTCTGTTTTGGTTAAAATTGTTAAGTTCATCGCTGTCTCCTTCTAAAGTTATTTCTTAATTTTTAATATGAATATATTATATCACGCTTTTATCGTGTTGTCAAGAATTATTTGAAGTTTAGGTTGAAAATTTTGATGTGTCTTTGCTGGAAGCAAAAAGAAAGGGAGCAGAAAGCTCCCCTTCTAACAAGCATATTGCAATTCTGCTTGGGAATAATATCGTCTTGCCTTACGAGTTAGTATGCCTACTAACATTCTAGGTACTCGGTATGCCTACTAAGTTTTCCCACTAATGGTTATATGTGCTTCGGGTTTTCCGTAGAGCCGTTTCTTACGCTTGTATCAGAGGCGAGCATACTGCATTAGGGTTAGTTATGTGAAGTGCTAACTGGAATTATCGTTAACAACCTTTCCTCACTTGCTCATATATTGCTTAGCTATTATAGTGTTCCAAGTCTGCACTTTAGCAACTAGAGGTGAAGGATGGTACAGGCTTTACTGATTATCGCTGGCCTATTTCGCAACACTTATTTACTTTTAATTAAATTGCTAACTGCCCCACTTACCCTACTACTTTGACAGCTAAAAGCTGAATCGCCATGTGGGATATCCTCGCAGTTAGCGATGAAGTTCTCTATACGCCAGATGGTCAATGGTCATTACATTCGTTTCGCTTTGCTACTTTGAATTGTCCTCGCATCATGGCTCTGTAAACTTCTTCGCCCTACTACTAACCTATGCTCGCATTTGCTTGAGGGACTGGCCTTTCGGCTCTGTCTAGCACACTGAAGCTAGTAAAAGGCTAGTTTGGTTGAGAACTCTAGCAAACTCCCAAGCTAATTTAAGTCAAACTTGGAATGACTGCAACTCGCTTATAGCTGTGGTTGCCACACTAGGATTGCTACTTGTTCGATGACTGCCTCCGCTTAACTCCTAAGAGTCGCATTGGTCTTACTACGAACTTTCATCTGATATTAACGCATCTATCCACCCGTTCAATCGCGTGCAGATTTACTGTTTCACTTCTGTAATACTGCATAATCCCGAAGGTTTAACCTCAACATGAGGAGTTTTGCTAGCGCCCTGCTAAGTCTTCTTGCATAGCATTAGTACTATGGCTTACTGCTTACGGGAAGTCTAGCACTTTTTGACCAACTTCGCCATCATGAACCTCTAATTTTTGTTGCTTGGCTACAAAAGTCTCGTCATGCCGAGGTAATAAAGCCATTCATATTATTAGCATTTGAATGTCGCTACTGGCTTTGATATTGGAGTGCCAGTCCTCTCCGAATTCGGCATAAGTGAGGGTTATTTATTGGCCGAAGCTCAATCATTTATTTTTTCCTTTAGCACTTAGCCGTTGTTTCGTTTTTTTAGTTCTTTTCTAAAATTTATAAGTATATTATACTCTGCTTTTGAGGGTTTGTCAAGAAGTTTTTCAACTTATTTTTAACACCCCCTCTCGAGCCCTCGTCGCACTACTGTGCTTCGAGGTGGTCTGCTAGCTTAGCTAAATCCATTTTGGTTGCTTTCGCTAGACTTGGTAGCTCGATGCCAGTCGCTAGTTGAATTCTCTCAACAAACTCACATTTGAGCACTACAGCTTCGCCTGCTTTGGTCACTCTTGGTTGAGCGACATACACACCTTCTCTTGAAAGTTTAGCAATTACACTTCTAGCGTTTTTGCCTAGTTTCTCAGCCAACATATCTACTGTGTCTCTTGTTGGGCTTGCTTTGTAAGTCTCAATCATCATGCTTACATCTTTTTCTGAATAGTTCTTTACTGTTGCCATGTTATCTCCTTTTGCTTTTGTAAAAATTTGTAGTATCTTTTTTATCATAATATGAATATTATACTCTGGCTACTGTGGGTTTGTCAAGGACTAATTGAAATCTTTTTTTCAATCGGTCAGCTAAACTGCCCACGCATCATGTATATACACTAGAGCAATACATATTACAAGCCATGTTATGGGGTGAAATCTAATCACTCTCCATTGCTGAAGCCACAGTTCGTGTTTCTCAGCTTTCTCTTGTCGCCATCTTCTTATATCGAATGTTTTTCTTTTTTTCTTCATAATATAAGTATATTATATCAGGCTTGAAAGGGATTGTCAAGACTTTTTTCAAAGTATTTTTTAATCCCAGTCGCCATTTAAATAGGAAAGCCCACAACCAACAATTATGCTAAGTACAAACATCACAGGGCTTTCTGCCCAAAGTATAGGCACTATAGTCATTACTAGAGCATACATAAAGATGCCAACTAGCGTATATAATAATAAATTGTCCATATTGCGTTTATTTCCTTTTAATATACATATATTATACTTGAGCCAATTAGGATTTGTCAAGAGTTTTTTGAAGAAAGATTAAAATAGATAAAAGAACGCAAGGGAATTCTCGGGGGCCGGACGCGAACTCACGACGGGCGTGCCCAAATTATCCTTCGAAAACTTTAAATAATTTCATATAACTCTTGACAAACCCCGATAAGCCGTGTTATACTGTTATTACTCTAATAATACCCGCTAAAGCGGGGCCTCACATTTGCACTACCAGGAACGCGCCTGGCGTTATAAAAATTTCATATAATTGTTGACAACCCGGGGTGCGCCATGTTATAATAGACTTGGGACAAATCTAACCCCGGTAGGGCCACGCACAGAGTAGACATGGCCAAAATTGCAGTTTAGCACTTTGGTGCAAAAGGCCAGCCTCGCAAAATTGCAGTTTAGCACTTTGGCGCTGCGCGCGTGGCTGACAAAATATTCACCATAATGATAATGCAATATAATCAGCGTTTATATTATGGATCTTAAATTAAAAATGGGCTTTCTGGTCAAGGCACAAAAAAGCCCGCTAATTGCGGGCTTGTCTTTCTAAGTTATGAATTAATTTAGATAATCGAATTATCAAACGCGGGTTTTTTGTTGTCCGCCTCCGCTGTTTCAATCTTGCTATTAATTCCTTTTTCGATATTTTCATATTCAATCGCCTTTAATCGATTTCCCGCAATTTGCAAAGAACCGATTAAATTATTAGTTTCAAATAAAAATTCATTTATTTGGTGGTCAGGTATGAAAAACCAAGTCCAAGTTCTGTTAGGCTGGCTTTCCAATTCATCCGGCATGTATTTTAATCCCAACGCTTTATGCAATCCCAAATGTTTGACATTTAAGATTGCTGTGCGTTCGGCTTTCAGTGCATGACCGCGTGATGTAAAAGCATAAGAATTTAAAATATTCATATGCTTTGTATAACTGCGTCTTGTATTGTCTTTTGAAAAGCCAATAGTAAACGCGTTCTTTTCGTTTTCATATATCGATTGACCGATATACACATTATAGGCGGATGGTATTTTATCCATTAGTCCGCCCTTTTGATAATTTGCTCATTTAACATATAAGCAAGCATGCCAACAGTAAACCCACGCTTTAACCTATCCGGGGTAAAGTGCTTGTTAAAATCCGCATTGTCATTGCAGATCTGACATAAGTTATCAATTAGCTGTGCTTTAGTCACAACCGCCTTTTTTGGTTTTTTATTTTCCATAATAAAAACTCCTATAAAATAAGACCGCGTTATTGCTGTCTATGTATTTATTATAATATACGCCTTTTGAAAAGGCTAGTTGAAATGTGAGCTGCAAAAAAAGTTGTCACAAAAGTTGACAAAATCCTGGAATTAGTGTAGGGTTTTTCCAGGAGCGGGATTGTATCATATTCCTGGCCAAATGTCAAGCCTTTTTATAAAAAAATAATTAAAATTTATTTGAAATTTTCCTTGACATTCCTGATTTTTCATGCTATCATATAAGGGTGAGGAGGGAGGGCTACCCGAATTTTAATTGTAAATGATAATCATTCTCATTTGGCGAGCTGTGGATAACCTGTGGATAACTTTTCTCGCTTCGCTCGACCCAGGCCTGCTGTTTTGTATAAAAGACAAACATTTATTTTTACCCACCCCCACTAGTTTGTAAGTAGACCATACTTTTTCAAGAGGCAGGGCACTCGGTGTAAGAGTAAACATTTGCGCTACAGGAGGTGGGGCACTCGGTGTAAAAAAAAAAAAAAAAAAAAGAAATGCTGAATGAGAATGGTTCTCATTTACCCTTATAAGGCCTGGTGATAATACATTATCATTACTCTTTATTTTCAAGATCTTGCCCCATTTTTTCAAATTCACAGCTCTCATATAAAAAAATTTAAAGTTATCCATTTTTAGATTTAAGATCCATTTTATAAAAGAAGCTGCAGCAGTAGAGTAATTTACCCCAGAGATCTCTCCGGCCAAATTCCCAGATCCACCCCAAATTTTAGGAATAAAAAAAGGGAGCTTTAAAGCTCCCTTTATATCTATATTTAAGATCTTCAATCTAAATATTCTTTTAACCAAACTTCGTAAGAAATAGGATTATTTTTTAAGTATTTCCAGAGTTTGTCATATCTCCATTTTTCCCCATTTAAACTTTTCTCGTGATTAACTTCTGAAAAGTTATGATAAAGATAAGAAATTAATAAACCTCTTTTTTTAGTAGATAAATTATAAAGTCTATCTTTAGAAGAAAAAGGAAATTTTAATTGTTTAACCATTTTGCTCACCTCTTAGAGTTAATTGATATTCAAGAAATAACCTAGTTGCTATGACTAAATTATGTTCTTCTGTTGTTAAATGTCTATATGTAAAAGAAAGCATAATATCTAGTTGTTCTAAATCTTGATAGAGTTCACTAGTTGTTAAATTGTTTCCCTTCGTTATACATTTATATATTTCATTTTGTGTCATAAGACACCCCCTATTTTAAGTGCCATTAATATAATGGCTATTAATATTAAACACCCTACAAAAAACATATCTAAATGATTTTCCATAAGTTGCAGTTTAAAGTTCTCCCATTTTTCTATATTCTGTTTTTGTCTTTCTGTAGGCATTTTATTTTCAATCCCTAAGTAAGCAATAATAAACAAAACAATAGATACAATAATTATTAGTAATAAATCCATTATT
>Ga0209336_10000737_pt1 | contig 16535 bp, 24 predicted proteins | sample LinPmetageLP32_FD_184042 | JGI IMG/M metagenome (GOLD analysis project Ga0209336, IMG submission 184042) | Marine viral communities from the Pacific Ocean - LP-32 (SPAdes) (version 2) | ecosystem: Environmental > Aquatic > Marine > Oceanic | place: Pacific Ocean | collected 2009-08-23 | reverse complement strand
GCCTACATCAGTTTGCGCTGGAGAACCGGCACTCTGAATTTCAAATACAGCATTAGGGTCATCTTCTACGAATGCTACAATATCAGTCGATACAGTTCCATCAGGGAAGTGAGAACTAAACACAACGTCTCCGCTGCTATTAGTAAACTGACATCCTCTGAATATGCCTACTGATTCATCACCAGCTGCTGATACTAAAATTGTACCAGTATTAAGCATTTTAACTAAATCGCCTGAAAAAATATTCCCTGAAGCGCCTGTAGCAATTTTATATTCCGTCATACCGCCATTAGCGACACCAGAACCTAATTTACCTACTACTCTTGCTCCAAAAGGGGCATCTTTGTTAGACATAATAAGTCACCTATATTATTTAAAATTAAAAAAAATGATGATCAACTACGTTGACCACCGCCAAAAGTTACTTTGCTCGTTCTCTCTGGATTTAAAATCGGAGAGTTTGGATCTGATTCCTTTAATAAATCGTTGTCTACAGCATCTTGCTGAGTATGCGCACGATTTGCGAAGTAGGAGTTTCTTTCTTCGCGGGTTTCGTTAGGAATCTTGGCCAATAGCAAACCTCCAACTGAAACTACCCCTGCATGTTTACCGTCATCTAAGGTAGGAAGCTCGAATCCATCTAACTCTTCAGCTCTAACAAGGTCGAAACCTTCTCTAAGCCTTGATGTTACATTTTTCCTATCTTCGCTGCCTGCGAGTTCAGCTCTAATCCACCTGTAGGTATAACCTTCAGGTGCAGGTGGTGTCTCCAACATTGATGGTGGACTCCAAGGTTTGCGAGCAACTTTTGCAGCTCGAGTGTCGGCAGAACGCGAGGTCCTGTTTGAATCTTTTATTTCTTTTTTATCTTCTGTCATAGTTTTACCTTTTAACGTATTTTGCGTACTCACCTAGAGGTACGTTTAATCTTTTAGCCATTTGAACTTCAGAGGGAGACAATTTTACTTGCCTTTTATTTGAGCTAGAATTACCAGCTACTCTACCTGCCGAAGCCACTTTTTGTTGAGGCTTAGATTTAACAGAAGATTCATTAAACTTCTGTGGGAATTCATTACGAATTCTTTTATCAACTTCACTATAGTACTCTTCTGAACCTTCGTCAAATCCTTCGGCTATTAATTGATTGTTAATTGCCATAGCGCCCATAGTCATTACTTCGTCCTCACCAAACCATTTATTCTTTTCTACAAAATCTTTGTCTCTTCCAGCCAATTCCGGAGCAGCGTTTTGTTGTCTTTGATTTTGAAAAGCCTGGTTATTAGAATAATTTTGATAATTTGCTTCTTGTTCTTCTTGTATATTAGTTTGTCTTTGAAGTGCAAATTTTGAATCATTTACTTTGTTCTCTTCTATAGCTATTTTTGAAATAACTTCTTGAGCTTTTGCAACCTTTTCATAATCTGCAACTTCATGAGCATTTTTTAATGCTGCTAATGCTTGTGTTTTTTGAGATTTAAGTCTGCTTTCTGCTTCTTGTAAGTATGATTTATCTAAAGTAGAAGATCTAGTTTTTAAATGCTGGTTTTCTTCTCCAATTCTTTTTGCATACTCATACGCAGATTCTTGGCCTCTTTCAGCTTCTCTTAATTTACGAGTAAGATTACCAATTCTTTTCTTAACTTTTTCAGAATAATCTTCTAACTCTTCAGCAGATTTTTCTTCTGGTTCGCCAGAAACATCTACAATAACTTTATCAGACTCTTCTGTTAAAGCTAGGTCTGCTATTTTTCCACTAGGTTTTTCTTCAGGTATTTCTACCTCAACAATTTCACCTTCTACAATTACTTCTTCTTCTTGTGCTATTTCTTCGTTCATATTTACTCCTTATACTGCAAGAATATCATCGGGATCTAATATAGTAGCTATTACCTCATCATCGTTAATGACTCTGCATTCAGATTCATCTCCAAGTTTAAAGCGAGCGCCAGCATATCTGCCAATTAATACCCATTGTTTTTCCTGACACCAAGCTTCAGTAAATTTACTAGAATCTTTATAGCAATCAGGACCCATTTTAACAACATACCCCACAACAGTAGCTAGAGACTCTCTATCGACTTGTGATTGTACTAGGTGTATTCCACCCTCCGTTACTGCCTTTCCTTTATATGGAAGGATAAGCATTCTCCAACCTGTCGGCTGGGGCATTCTTTCTAAAATTGATTTATCTAAAAGAGTTGGATCTAAAACTCTAGCTGTTTGTTCTACGTAAGGAATAAGTTCTTCTTTTTCTAAAACTTTTTCTTTTTGTACGGTTTCTTCTTTGGTATTATTTTGTTTTTTTACTGCTTGTGCAACGTAGTCAGGTATGTGTATCTTCGACATTATCTTGTATTTTTCCTAGCAGTTCTCTAAATGAATCTTCTGTGTCGACCAGAGAACTGTAACGTCCACACAAATATTGATATTGAGAAAAATCTTTAGTTCCAGCTAAGATTATATCTTTTACGCTTTCTTTTTGAGACTCAATTTCTTTTAAAAATTTTTGTCCTAGCCAAACTACTGACACTAATAAATACCAGAAAACTTGCCGCCGTATATAGCAGCGCCCATACCTCTAGCTTTACCTTTCCCCATTCCTGGTTTTGGTTTTGTATTGGCATCAAAAGTACCTGCATCTGTTTTAAGAGGTGCAGAACCTTTGTTACTGTAACTAGCTTTATTAACAGTTACCGTAGGAGTTTTTTGTTGTTTGATATTAGTTCTTTTTATCATGTTGTTAATTATCTTGGACAAATAAAATTTTTGCAAGTTTTTATTTTCCTTGTCCTCGGTATTTTTTTTTAGTTTTTCTTTTATTAGTACCTGATCCTCTGCTTAAAGGACTGTCGCCTATAGAAGTTTTTTTCTTTACACGTTCAATTTTTGATGCATTCCAAACGGTAGGCATTATTGTTTATTTTTTTGATCAAGTAATTTGAATCTTGCTTGCTGTTCTAATCTGGCTCTAGCGGTTCCATCTCTTAATTCTGCAATATCTTCTTGAGTATCAATTCTTTCTCTATCAACATTAATTCTTTGTTGAGCTTCTTGAACTTTTCTTTGTTCTTCCGCTAAAAATTGTTGTTGCTCTATAGAAAGCTCTTGACCTTTCAAGGCAAGTTCTTGTTTTCTGATTGCTACTAATGGATCCTCATCTTGAGGTGAAGCAACTTTTTGATTGTATTCAGTTAACAACTCAGCAAGTATTGGAGATGAAAATTGTGCCAGTAGATCTCCTGACTGCAAAGATAAATTTTGTGCTTCTTCTGGAGAGGCTTGTTGTGCCTGTTCTTGCAGTTGTTGAAATTGTTGCATAATTTCTGGTGGCATTTGTTGTTGACCAAGACTGTCAGCTTTCATTTGTAAATGCTGCATTATATGAGAATGTATTAAAGCTTGAACTTGAGCGTTCATTTGTACCGGAGGTGTGTTTAACAAAGACATGTGAATTGAAATATGAGCATCATGATTTTGTTGTGGGAACGCTTGAGCTTGTTGCCCTAATAACAATTGGTTATTTTCAAATCCAGCTTCTATTGGAAGCGGATCTGTAGGAGGTGGAGGTGTTAATATTTGTTCTATATTATCTACGCCTATTGCAGCATACATTCTTTTGTAAGCTTCATAAGTACCGTTAGGCCCATGAACTTCAGGATTTGATTGTACTAACTGCATCATTTCTTGAGCCATAGCAATTCTTTGTGATTGACTAAATATGTCAGGATTTGATATTGGAAAAATATCTACCTTTTCATCAAAATCAGAAAGCTTAATGGTTGTTTCGTTATTTGCTACAGCGTATGGATATTCTGGCGGTAAATATTCTTTAAATACTTTTGCTAAAATTTTAAATTCTTTCTTTTGTGAATTGTGTAAGCGTTTATGAATAGCTGACAATACTTTTGTAGATCTTTCTAACAGCGCAAGCGTTGTTCCTACGGGAGCATTAGGATTGCCTTGACCTGTATTTATTTCAGCAATAGAAGCAAACTTTTGTCCTGATGTTACTAATATGTTTAACAACTGAAGCAGAGTTCCACTAGGTTCTTTAAAAGGTAACGGTTGTATTGCATCTCTTAAAGATCCGCCAGGAGCATCTACGTCTCTAAACTCACCTGGCTGTATTGGAGTGTCTTCATCTCTAATTCTAATTCCTCTCGTTTTAAAACCAGCAGGTAAATTAGCTAAAGTTCCAGCATCAATTAACTGCCTCATGATTGAAGTTGATGCCTTTGATAACCCACCAATCATGTGCGTTAATCCAAATCCATAAAAACCTAAACCTGGAAGAAACTTAAAGTGAACAAAGTATTCTATTTTATTTTTAAGACTGTCTTCTTCTTTGTAGTTTCTTCTAACAGACAATACATCACTTGAGTTAGCATCTATGGTTACAATATAAGGCAGTTTAATTCCAGTTAACTCACCTTCTTCATCTACGTCTTCAAAGCCTTCTAGTTCTAAATTGCAATGAACTTCGTAAAGAACGGACACTTCTCCATCATCATAAGATGGCTCCATGCCAGAAAGCTTATCTATTTCCTCTTTAACGCCAGAATAATTTTCTGCGTTATTTCCGCTTTCTAAATCTATCTTTTTATAAAACCCTATTGCTTGTAGCTTTTTAACTTCGTTTTCTGCAATTTTAATAACATTAGTTATTCTGGAACAGCTTTCTAAATCGGTTGTGTAGTAAGGAACAATTAGATCTTCTGGAGCAATAAATTTAGAAACAGCCCTGCCCAAGCTTTCATCATAATAAACTTTTTTAAATGCAGATCCAGCTAAAGGCAGATAAAACAATAACTGATCTAACTCTTCATCAAACTCTTCCATTACATGAGTAATTTGATAGTTCATAAATTCTTTAACTCTTTGAGCTTGTTCTTCTACCAGAGAACTATAAGATCCTATTACTTGTGTTTTAACTGGGCCACCTGACGGCAACAGTTCTTTATAAGCTTGCGCTTGGAAAGTTGTTACGGCTTCTCCTAATAAAGGATGAATAACACCTGAAGCGCCTTCAAATGGTTCAGATCTTTCTGAATCAAATTTCATCCCAAGATACTTCAAGCCGTCTTTGTAAGTTTTTTCCCAATCTTCTCTTGAGGATTTGTCTTTTTGAATACCAGACATTAATTCATTAGAAATAACATTTAGTTGTTGATCGTCTAAAACTTCAGCTAAATTTTCATCAAACCCTGTTTCTATTTCTTCAGACATAGACTCGCCTAAAATAGCGCTTCCATCTTCTTGCATTTCAAAACCTTCAGTACCTCTTTCCCTTATTGCCTCTATAGCAATACGCATATCTTCTTGGCCAAGAGGCACTTGATTTGATTCGTTTAAAACCGTTGGATTGATATCTTTTTCTATTGCCATAATCCTAGTAGTATATTCTTTTTACTGGTGCTTTTTCTCTGTCTGAGTAATCGTCATCAAGAGAAACTAAACCGCCCTCTCTAAATCTCATTAAAGCTTGAGTCATAGTATCACATAGGTCATCATTTTTTCCAAAAGGAAATGATGCACATTCTTCTATCATTTCTTCTGCAAATTTCTTTTGAGGTGCGTACACCAATCCAGACTCAAAAATAGGTGCAACTGAATGCATCCTAGTAGATTTGTCATGCCCTCTGGTTGGAGAGTAATTAACTACAGGTATACCCAATCTTCTAAGCTCATGAGTTAAAGGAGTTCCTGAAGCTTTGGCTTCAATTAACACCATATCAGGTTCCCAGTATTGATATTCTTCGTAGGCTACTCTTTTTAATTCTGGAAAATCCCAACGATCTTTTTGCGCATCTAATAAAATTACACAATCAGGAGAATCAGAGGTAGGTTTAAATACACCCCACGTTGATATAGCAGAATAGTCTGCGTTTTCTTTCTTACTAAAAGCCGTATCGTAACTCTGTATGATGTAACTTACTGGAGGCAAGGTTTCGTTTTCCCAAGTATTCCACCATTCTCTTTTAACAATTGAACCTTCTTCAGAGGTGGGATTTTGCATCCATTGTGCATTCCATTTTTGTACTGGTAAAGACGCTCTAACTTTTTCCAATTCTTCCATAGACCAAAACTCCGGCCACAAAGGATTGTTGGTTTCAGGAAAGATTGCTGGAAACTCTACAATTTCCCATTGGTCAGCAGAAGATTCTTTCTGAGACTCTAATAACTTTGCGGTTAGATCTATTGAACTCCAACGAGTCATTACAAGTATGATGGCTCCACCTGGTTGCAAACGCTGCCTAGGTCCAGAAGTATACCATTCCCAACACGCTTCCATAGCAGTAGGGCTTAATGCGTCTTGCTCTGAATGTGGATCATCAATAATTAATAGATCTGCACCACGACCTGTAATAGCTCCTCCTACACCTGCGGCAAAGTACTCACCACCTTTGTCAGTTTCCCAACGACCCGCAGATTTAGAGTCAGCTCTTAATTCTACTTTAGGAAAAATCTTTTTATATTCATCAGCATCCATCATGTTACGAACTTTACGACCAAACCTTACGGCCAACTCACCCGTATGCGTTGTTTGCATAATCTTTCTTTTAGGTTGTTTGCCCATAATCCAAGCAGGAAAATATGTAGAACAGAACTCAGATTTTGTATGACGAGGAGGCATGTTAATAATAAGCCTGTTGCATTTACCATTAGCAACGTCCTCTAACTTTTCTGCAAATACTTTATGATGACGGCCACAAATAAATTCAGGCCACATGTGATTAATGAACTCTAAGAATGTTTCTTGGCAACCATTTTGTTTCTTTAACAACTCTAAGCGTTCTTGCAAAACTAAGGTTTCTTTAATCTCCTGATCAGAGAGGTGAGCTAGGTTCATAAAGCAGCTAACATATTTTCTATACTGACAGGACCACCATCCTTAAAGGCATCAATTCCTTTTTCTTTAACTAAAGCTCTTATTTTATCGTTAATTTTGACGTAGGTTCCTTCATAAGTAAAATGATCCTGACCAAGTTCTTCTTGGTCAATAATATTTTGAGGTGTTTTATTTGTCTTTACATAATCTTTAGGATTTTCTCCAAGCTCTTTAATAATTTTGTTTATTTCGTTTTCAGCTTCCTTGTAAGTGGTTCTTAATATATCAGCATCTTCTCCACCTTCAGATATTAATCTTTTTGAACCTGAGTCAAGGTACATGCCATCTTTGCCAGATGAAACTGCTTTTAAAAAATTAAATCTTATTGGAAGTTTTGTAGCTTCAGTCCTAGTTCCTTTTGCGTAAGGATCTATTGAATAACCTTTAAATTTACTTGCATCAATCTTGGTAGCTTTTTTAAGTATACTAAGACCGTTATTAAGATCAAAAGTTTTGTCGCTGGAGAGAACCATTTCGTTAAAGTATTTTAAAGCCCTTTCGCCAGGAGTTCCTGGTCCGTACGTTTGTGTAATTGGACCAGAATCACCACCTCTTAAATACTCAAAATCATAAAATATTTCGTCTAAAGTTTTGTCAAGAGATTCAATAAACGGTTTGCCCGTAACTCCCTCTAGATCTGTTTTGCTCAGAGTATAGCCATCAAATTGATCCATAACTTTCAAAGAAGGCGAAAGTTTAATTAGTTGTTCGTCAATTGCATCTAGTTCGTCAACTACCTTTAAATAAGAAGGTGAGTCAGGTGTTAGTCCAGATGCTTTTAATTCATTTTGTATTTTAAATTTATCTTGAGCTAACTTATTAATTTTAGGTACGTTCTGGTTGTATTCAGTTAAACTTTTCTTTACGGCGGCAACAGCCTTTGGATCAACGTAAGGTGTTACTGGGAATAGTAAACGAGCTTCCTCAATTGCAGGTATTAAACTTTCAAAATCATCAGCTTTGTACGCTCTTTTATTTTTTAATAATGATGCTGCAACTATTGAAGCATCCTCACCTGTTGCTCTTTCAATTTTTTTATAAATTTGAGAATTTTTATTTTCTAATGCTTCAAAATATTTTTGTTTTAATTCTTTGCCTGTTTTTAATCCTGGATTTTGCCTAACAATATCCAACATATAGCTGGCTTGGAATTTTTCATTAGGTAAATTTTGGTATGCCATTTTGTTTCTAATATGATCTAGATTGTCTGCTACATTCTTCTGTTGTAGTCTGCCTAACTCTTCTGCGTAGTCTGATTGAATTCTTGATACATTTAAAAGATTGTCGCCACCAATAAATTCTCTTATGGGCCTTAATTCTTCTAGAGATGGAAGTGTGTAATCTGCAACACTATCAAATACAAAATTATTTTTGTGATCAATATCGCCAGAATAATGAGCAAAATTTTCTTTTCTATCTAAATCTCTAACGTGATAGGTAGCTTCTGTTACATCATCCGCATTTACAGCTCTTGAATTAGTCTGTGTAATTTTGTCAACAGCAATCCTATTATTTTTGTTTAAAGCTCTTCTGCCTAAAGCACCCCCTTGATTGGATTTAATATAGTTGGCTAATCTTTGTCGAGTAATTTTGCCTTGAGGGTTTCTTATTTCTAACTCACTCATTAACTTAGGATGTATTTCTCCAGCTTCATTAATTAAGTTTAATAACCTTAACTCACCTTTTGGCACTCCACTTTTTTCTAGTGCGTTAATGTAAGATATGGCTTTGCCTTCATTTAATAATTTTTTATTTGTGTTAATAAATTTAGCAGCTTTTGAAGTTAATCCGCCTTTAACCCTTTGATCCATCAATCCTTTAAATAAAATGGTGGTGCCTGGGTACATCTGATCATCTAATGACAACGGTTTAAACTCTTCAACTTTAGGTACAGGAACATCTTTAATTGTCTCTTCTAAAGTCTTTCCAGGCGTTAAATCTTCTAATAATTTAATTTCTGTTTTAGGAATTGCCTTTACAGCTTTAGCTCCTCTAAAGAGCCTAAATAAAGGAATTAAACTGGCACCCGCAAGGGCTGATAAACCGAAGTACCCCGCTGCTCCAAGAAACTTTTTCTCCTCCAATCTTTTAGCACCTCTGGCTCCGAACTCTCCGATTTCATAAACCGCAAGCGCATCTCCTATTCCAGGAGTAATACTAATCGCTAATTGATCTACAATCGGCAGTTCTTCAAACTCACGATAAGCTTCACGAATGTTGCCTCCGGAAGCTGCTGCTTTTAGTTTTTCAAGTACCTCTTTTCTATTCGCCATCAAATAAATCCGGTTGAAATCCTTCTAATTCTTTTTTTATTTCTTTTTCTTCTTTTACCAGTTTACTGTATTTATTTTGTGATTTATTAACTAATTTTTGACCTTGCGGTTCGCCTACGTTTACTTCCGCTTGTCCTCTTTTAAAATCTGTAGCTGCTTGTCTTTTTTGTTTGTTAATTAATTTTAATTTTTCTATAAGTTTTCTTGCTTTGTTTGCAGATAAAAATAATTTTCCTCCTGGACCAGTACCAATTGAAGCGTAGTCTACTGGATTAAAAGGATCAAATAAAATGTCGGTAAAGTCTTTTACCGTAAGTTTATTGTTATCATCATCAGATTTAAGAGGCATCATTTCTGATGTATCTTTACTAGGGTAGTACGGTAAATTAATACGCTCAAGCGGATCTTCAAAAGTATTGTAAGTACCAAGAGGAGGAAAAGAAAATTCGTCTAGTACAGAGGGCGTTCCGTTAACTGAGGTTCCGTTAGAGTTTTTTTTTCTAAATCAGCAAGCATGTCATCAAGGGAGTTCCTGTCCATATTGGACATGGTACGTCCTTGTTCTCCCATCATTCCTCCCATTGCAGGAAAGTTGTCTCTTGAACCCATAGAATCTACTAAATTTCTAAGATAAATAGCCTCTTCAGATTCTGGTGGTAACGCTTTTAAACGTTCTAATAATTCTTCTGGACTAAGTAAATCACGATTTCCCATTCCTCCTCTTTGCTGAGCAATTGATCTGTCTTGATTAGAAATAGTTCGCCCCTGTTCCCCCAACATCTCCTGCATTTGTAGTAAATTATTTGCATTTACTTCTCTGCCGTCTTCGTATCCTACTCGCATGTCCATAAATTGCCCGTTACCTTGATTGGCTCCATAGGCTTCTCTTTCTCTTTCTGTTAGTCTAGGCATAGCTCTAGGCATAGCTCTAGCTTGATTTATTGGCATAGGTTGACTTCCTGAAGTCATAGGTGGCATATATCCCGCTGCTTCAATTCTTCTTCTTATTTCTGCTTCGCTAGGAATAGTGCTTGGATTAGGAAAATTAAATGGTTGGTTTGCAAAAGCATTTTCTAATTTGTTTTTTACGCCTGTTAGTCCTTTAGGTTGTTCCGCACCAAAAAACCTCGTTGAACCTTGGCGCCCAAATTTAAACCTCGGCGCCCTAGAAAGAGGTTGGGTTCTACCTTGGAAAAAATCGTAGCCCAAATTTCTCAAGTTTGCTTCACGACTATCACGAATGTCGAGGTTAGGATTTGATCCAAACATAGGAATCCTTGGCGGCATTCTAGTACTGCCTACTGTTGCCGGATTTTGTTGCATCAGGTTGCGTTGATTGCCAACTCGTTTTGCTAAACTTTTAAAGAATCCCATTTTTAGATATTATATTATATTATTTAAATTGTAAAACCAAGTGCGCCGTCACCCATTCCAAACATTTCTTCAGCCATTTCTAATTCTTCAAGAGTCATACCAATTGATTTTAAAAATTCTTCTATCTGTAGTTCATCTGCACCTTCAGACATCATTTGCTCTACAATTTTCATAATTTGTATGAGGGCTTGTTTAGCTTCGTTTTTCTCTTCTTCGCTTAAACTATTAATTTGTGTTTGCAATTGTTCAGGTAAAACGGGAGCCGCTGGAGGCCCTTGCATCATTTGTTGGTCTGGTGTCATTACGGGTGCAATTTCCATCCCCATCATATCTTCTTCCATAATCATATCCTTTACCTATTTCTAGAATATTTCGATTGTAACACCAGATTATATGAAATGTAAAAAAAATGATTTTTGTTTGAGCGGTATCCTGTCGTAGTGTGTGTCCCTACTGCCTCCGTCCGTTTTAGCCTCCCCCCCCGTCACGCCGTTCCGATTCCCGATCCGAATTCCCCAATAAATAGAGTCCCATAAAAAAGGGGAGCTATTGCTCCCCTGATTCATCCTATGTTATTTAATTAATTGGTTCCAAGTCAGGTGCCAAAGTCAGTCCAATATGCTCGGCTCTTACAGGTGCCATTAAATCTTGCATCTCTGCGTTGATTCCACCTTGAGCGATAATATGCACTCCGTTGACAATTAAACTCTGACAGTTCGTTTCTATCGCCTTGCCAACCACTCTCTCGCCAGACTCGTTATATAACATTATTTCTATTTTCATTTTGTGACCTCCTAAAAGTCGTTTGTTAAATGAGTCATTATTGAACCATAGGTGGATACATACTGTCAACTCTTTTAGCAACTTTATTTCATCTATATATAGAGCGGTTCATTTGACCAGACGACCTGCTGGGAGCTGACATCCTTGTCATGTGTAAGAGCATCTGCTGGCTAAGCGCTAGGACCAAGATTGAAAACTTAACCCCGATCCCGACCGCCCATTAGGATTACCAGCAGATACAAAACTATTGCTAACTCAAGCATTTATACATGTCTTCCCAGTACTCATCTATGTATTCAAAGTCTGATATGATTCTGGTATACTTGTCGCTACCCCAGTATCCGCAGATCTCCTCCTGGTAAGTGTCAAGCCAGACGTTAGGACCGCCCCCAGCCAACATGACCTGGACACCCAGGTAAGTTCCATCCCCGTCTATTGTGTACCGAATGCTGTAGGCCTCATAGTTCGGTTCCCCTTCATCCTGGGGATAAAACCACATCTTACCGTTGGTAGCATCGTCTGCATAACTGTCAACCATCTCACGCAGTTGTCGGTAACATGTTGTATTTTTACTCATAGTGCTGACCCCCATTGATTAGCCATAGCATCGGCCAGGCCTTTGTGGAATTTAGATCTAATCTTCCAACGATCAGGACCAGGACTAGCATGATGTATGTCATGTCTGGCAGTCTCCTTTGTAAGGCTTCCAGTCTTAACCAGGCTTGGCAAGTTCTTTAACCAAAGGCAAGTTCTCTTGCTTACGTTGTCTTCTGATTCAACAGACTCAGCAAACTCATACGGTTGCACGCTCTGCGTAAACGGTTCAAAGTTTTGTATCCTGGCCTTGGCATGCTTGTGCATGATTGGGTTTTCAATAGCTATTCGGGGAACATCAGCGTTCCAGAGATCTGAGAATAGGGCCGCTCCTTCATCCAAGTCTTTCCACATCTCTTCTTTAGTTTTACCCTGGGGCGGTACATGCAACCATCTAACACCACTATTACATAACCTAGTGCAGGGTGGATGGGCTACCATCAACAGGTCCCAGGCTTCCATATCCAGGACGTTCCTAATGTCATCCTGTATATGACGGTTAGTTTGATCATCAGCTGGCAGTATGTCGCAGGACCAAGTATCGTGACCTTTATCTAGAAAAGCGTTTCTAACGGTTCCGCTAGTTTCGCATCCAATTAGTATCTTCATATCATCTCTCCTATAAAATTAATGAACCCTTATCGTAATGATGTGGATACAGTTTGTCAACTCTTATTTTAGATCTATTACCAGGCTTCAAATCCTGGTGCTGGCCCTCAACTTGTGTCTACCCTTGTGTTGTACCCCTGTATTTCAGCCCAGATTATGCCATTCCCGTCTCCCGATTTAGTGTCCCGACTGTCCAGACAAAAAAAACCCAGCTAAATGCTGGGCTTCTTTAGTTGATAGATCTATTAATCTTTCACAAACAAGTCCCCAGGGATCTGCTGCAAAAGTGTGTCTAAGTTTTTATGACATCTTTGAAATAGATCCTCTCTGTCGGTTGCTCTGGCTAACCCGATCATACCGAGCTGAAACTCAATTGCGTCCTTTAAAGGCTTCTTATCGTTATCCATTTGCGACCTCCTGACATCTTGGACATTCAACATCAGCTTCTGCTACTAACAGGTTGCTAAATATGAATTGTTTCGCCTCACTCATCTTGGCTGGCTTCTCTATATCAGATCCACACTCGCCACAAATATATCTACTCATTTCATTCTCCTAATAATTAATGAGTCTTTAATTTATATGAGTGGTTACTCCTTGTCAACTACTTTCTTAATCTTTTTCCCCTGCCTGATTTACCCCCTGCTGGCTTACCCAGGGATCTAAATCTCCTGGTTGTGTAATTGTGTTTCCTCCTTGTGTTGTTTACCCTGTATGGCAATTCCATTTCCCGATCCCGATTTCCCGACATAAAAAAGCCCGAACTAAGTCGGGCTAATTTATTAAAGTATGTAGTCAGGCTCTATAGTATTATCTCTCGCCGACCTGACTACACAAAACTAATTTAATTTCATAAGGCAACCTCCTCTTCTAAGCAATTTAGTATGTCATTAACAGTATCTGAATCAACTTGAGCAATTAGAATGGCATTACATAAATCATTCTTTAATGCATACTCATTTTCTAAGCAAAGACGTGTTTCTTTTTCATCTCCATACCTCCACTCATTTGACAGACTCCAATACTCTGAGCAGTAGGCTTTATTATAAGAAGCCATTTCTACTTTGATTTGATTATTAACAGCGTCTGCCTCATCACGAAGAGTCTGCTCTTTTTTTTCAAGTTTGGTTATTGTCGAAAAGATAGCTTTCTTTTTAAGTTCTTCGTTCTTTAAAATTAACCTCTCTTTCATTCTCTTTATAAACTTAGAAGCGATTGCCTCTCTTTCTTGTTTATTAGTTTTCATCTTATATACCTCCTAAAAGTATGTTGTTAAATGAAACATAAGTTTATCACATCTGGTTACAAAGTGTCACCTTTATTTTAATTGATTTAAGGATTGATTAACCCTGCCAGCCAGACCATTCCATCCAGATCCCCAGCCTAATTGTGTTATTATGTGTTATGCATATCGCTACTTCAAAGACCCCAGCCCGATTAATTTACCCCGACCCCGACCCGATTAATAAACACCCTAATTTCATGCCTGGAGATCCCAGCCTGGAGATCTAAAGCCTCTAAATGTGTTGTGTTATACCCACGACAGACCCCTCTCTAAGTCAATTTATCTAAGCCCGACCCCGACCCGATTTTTTATGTGCTTTTATTTGGGAGAGAGACAAAGAGAGAGGCCGTATGCTATTAACTTTCTAATTTCCCCTATGTGCGTAAATAGAACTATAAAAACTAATTACAATATGTAGTCTAAAACACTTGCACATCTTGGTTACATTTAGTAGTATTAAATAGTTAGGTATGCAATAAAAGTGGTAAGCATTTAAATTGATACCAGTACTCCGCCTTAGTCCCCAACGCTTCGGCAAGTCGGCAAAAGGTCATAAGGAGAAATGAACAAAGCCTAACACTTTATTAACCCAAAACTTATAGGAGAGAAAAAATGGGAACAAGAAGTAATATAGCGTATAAAAAAGCAACTGGGGAGATTGTCAGCATGTATTGTCATTATGACGGCTACCCTGAACATAACGGAGTAGTACTTAACAATCACTACAACACAAAATCTAAGGCAAGAGCTTTAGTAGATAACGGATACCAATCCGCTCTTAAAACAACCGTAGAAGAATCAAACGAAGGCAGAGTTCACGAAGAACCACCCATAACATACCGTTCTTTTCATTCATTCATAATAGATATAAATTTTGATATTGAATGGGTATACCTGTTCAAAGATGATTGCTGGCACGTTGCCGAAACTTCATATATTGGATTGCCTAGCGGTAAATACGATATTGAAGTTGACGAGTTCAAGCCTCTTACAGATTCGCCTTTCTTTATTGCCGTAGGAGATCAATCATGATTAAAGTAGACGTAATAGCATCTTTTGATAATCATAATCAAGAGTGGTTTGAAATTAATATTCCTCAAGAATATTTAGACAACGATAAAACTATCGTAAATTTTTTATTAAGACAGCTAGATAATGTTAGCGATCTTTACAAACTATCTCTTTGTTGGATATGTAATGAAGAAACCGTTAATAAATTTAGAGGTATTAAAGACAGTCTTAACCATAACGGAAAATATTATTTTACTAACGGAATGTTAGAGGAGTGTGTTTAATGAAGTATAAATTTAAAGAACGTAACAAGTTTAAACACATCAGACAAAATACTTTTGATATACCAACAGGGGAGCTAGAAACTCCCCTTACCAACGGAATTGAAGTATTAGAGTATCTAATGTCCGTAGCCAATAAAGAGCGTTATCAGTTCAAAGCCAGAGGGAGGGGAAGCCGTAAGGTGTATGGCAACAGTTACGACCTACCTATAGAGCATTCAGAAAAGATAGCTCTCTATCATGAGACTAGAGAACGTGTGGCATTTATGGAACATCAAGAAAGCAAAAGATCAAAGTCTGCTGGTAATATTAGTTGGCTATTAAGAGACATTAAAACAGCCATAACAAAACATAATAATAATTATGACAACGACCTAGAAATAGATCTAAAAACAGAGGAGAAAAGCTGATGGAAGATTTTGTAATAGATATACAAATTAATGTGCATGATACTGATATAGAAGATACGCAAATTAAAACTTTAACTGCGTCTGTTCTTGAAGATCAAACTTTAATAATGATTATGGAAGATGTTGCAAAACATTTAAACGAGGAGAAAAGCTAATGAATGATACTAGAGATAAACCTTGCATGAGCCATTACCCAGAGATTGACCACTATTGCGTTTTTAAAAAGCAGGGGTGCGAATACTATAAACCAGAGGAGGTGAACAAGTGAGTAAATTTACAATTAATATGGTAGAAAAACATTACGCAAAATTTGAAGTTGAAGCAGAAGATATAGAAACTGCAAAAGATATTCTTATGAGTGGAGTTGATGCTGAACTAGAACCCTTGAATGATGATATTGTAAGAATAGAAACACGACAAGACTATGAAGACGAGGACGTTGTAACAGAATATTATGATAATGAATGGGATGAAATAGGGAGGGTTTTCGTGTGAACAGATTTAAATTCGTCCAGGACATATTCTTTTACATAACTATAGCAATATTATTTATGGCCCTATTTATATTAATAGTTTTATTTTATTTACCGTATTTTTTAGGCAGAGCAATTTGGACAAGAATTGAAGATTGGCAAATGAGAGGAGAAAGATAATGACTGATTGGATAACAGAAGAACAACTTGAACAGGGAAGAGTGCAAGCAGAAGAAATATATAAAGAGTTTTTGCAAGACACTTACCCTCTTGAAGGGGAACAAACTTGGAACGAAATAGAAATAGACGGACAATATTTTGATATTGAATGTTGGGATGATGATATGAAAAAACCAAGAACTGAAACAACTTGTGCTATATATGCGGTATACCCGACAAATAATGGATGGCGAGAATGTGATGGTACGAAATGGATTCGCTTATTTACAAACGGGGAGAAAAGCTAATGAGTAACAAAAATAAAGAAATTTTCTTAAAAAACCATGATGATATTAGTGATGTTTATATGATGAAAGCTAAAAATACAGATGAT
>Ga0209336_10000729_pt1 | contig 16612 bp, 18 predicted proteins | sample LinPmetageLP32_FD_184042 | JGI IMG/M metagenome (GOLD analysis project Ga0209336, IMG submission 184042) | Marine viral communities from the Pacific Ocean - LP-32 (SPAdes) (version 2) | ecosystem: Environmental > Aquatic > Marine > Oceanic | place: Pacific Ocean | collected 2009-08-23 | reverse complement strand
GCAATGAACGTCTACCATGAGGCTAGGAGTGAGCCTATGTTAGGTCAGTATGCAGTAGCACATGTAGTAATTAATAGAGTTAACAGTACCAAATGGCCTGATGATGTATGCTCTGTTGTACATCAGGGGTTAGATAAAGGCAGACACAAGTGTCAGTTTAGCTGGTACTGTGATGGTAAGTCAGACAAAGCACATGAAGAATTACCGTGGGCTAGGGCATTAATCGTAGCTGATAATGTACTGCGTGGTAAGATAAAAGATCCAACCAAGGGTGCAACACACTACCATGCAAGGTACGTTAAGCCGTACTGGAGTGCATCACTCAACAACACTGTAATTTATGGGTCACATAAATTCTATCAATAGGAAATAAAATGTATAAAGAAACAATAGAGTTAGTTATTTCCGTTAAAGAAGATGAGTTGTATGATTTAACTAAGGAGTTGACAGATACAACAGACAGAATTACTATGGAAATACAAAAACGTGCAAAAGAAATAAAAGAACTAGAAAAGAAAATAGAGGAGATGAAAGGTGGCTAATGATACACCACACTCACCATGCCCTTACGAAGATTGTGCATCATCAGATGCATTCAACTGGAACAAAGATGGCTATGGATTTTGTCACTCATGTCATCAATCGTATCCTACAAAAAATATGCCAGCTACTTTTGGCTGGGCTAAAGAGGAGTACCCATTGAAAGACAACAGACAACCACAAGCAATACCCGTTGAGGGTGTTAAGTACACTGGCATTAGGAGCATAGACCCTGATGTATGTAAGCTGTACGGTATTCAAATACAGACAGGCCCGAAGGGTGAGGATGTACGGTATGCCTTCAAGTATCCACATACTACTAAGTATCGTATGTGTAATGATAAATCTAAGTCATGGGTAAAAGATCGTGGCCTTGGTATGAACCACCTGTTTGGCCCAGAGTTTAATGCTGGTACAGGTAAACGTATATACATAACTGAGGGTGAGTTTGATGCAGCTTCGTTGTATCAGATACTAGGTAAGACTTTCCCTGTTAAATCTTTACCTTCTTCATCTATTGGAGAGAAGTTCATCAAGAATAATATGAAATACTTATCCTCATTCAGAGAGGTTGTGTATGCTGGTGAGCTTGATGATCCGGGCCGTAGGGCTGCTAACAAATTGTATCAGGCATTCCCTGAGAAGTTTTACTTTGTACCTATGACAGAGTTCAAAGATGCTAATGAGTTCCTTGAAAAAGGTAAGGCTACCAGCCTGATGTGGGCTGCTAAGTCACCTCAGAGATACTCACCTGAGAACTTCTTTTGTTCTGCTGATGACTTCTCTCATGCACTACGCAATGAAAGTCCCTATGAGTATGTGTCTACTGGTCACACAGGTCTTGATGAAAAGATACGTGGCATGGTTAGGGGTGGGCTAACATTCTTAAAGGCTCCCCGTGGTACTGGTAAGACAGAAGTAATACGTTACTTTGAGACAGGCTTACTTAAAGATCCTAATATCAAGATAGCTCTTCTACACATGGAAGAAATGAAGTCCACTACATTACGTGCTATGGCAACATACCATCTAGGCTGCAATGTCAGGACGAAAGAGGATGCTGATAATAATAATGTTACCCTTGAGTCAGTAGAAAATGCAGCAAATACTATAGCAGACTCTACCAACAACAGGACAATCATCTTTGAGATGATGTCGCATGATGATCCATTGAAGCTGCTAGACTATACAAGGTTAGCAGTGTCAGCCTATGGTGCTGACTATGTATTCGTTGACCATGTACAACGTCTAGCCTACCTATCTAACTCAGGTGTTGATGGTGCTACCAGTACGTTGACCACACTAGGTTCACGTATGGCACAGCTTGCCAAGGAGTTGAACATAGGTGTGATATTTATATCACAGGTCAATGATGATGGACGTACTAAGTATGCTGCATCTCTTGAAGAAGAAGCAATCATATGTATAAAGATAGAACGTAATGCTGAAAGTGAGGATGAGGTTGAACAGAATACTACTAACTTTATTGTGGATAAGAATAGACCCTTTGCTAAACTTGGCAACGCTGGTTCTGTTTACTATGACCCAGTGACTACGATACTTAGGGAAGATATTTTTGGTGAGGGGAATGAATCCACATGATAGTATTTGATGTAGAGGCAGATGGATTATTTAGACAGGCTACAAAAATACATTGTCTATCTTATACTAGTAACGGTAAGGATTTTAAAAGCCTTACTGACTACAATGATATGAGAGACTTACTGTTAAATGAGAATGTATTAGTAGGACATAACATAACACGTTATGATATACCTTTATTAAATAAACTATTAGGCATTAAGATAAAAGCAAAACTCTATGACACTCTTGCAATGTCATGGGTAATTAATACTGATAGACCCAAGCATGGGCTAGAGTCTTTCGGAGAAGACTTTGGTATACCTAAACCAGTTGTTACTGATTGGGAGTCACAGGATATACAAGTGTATATACATCGTTGTGAAGAAGATGTAAAAATAAATTGGATGCTTTGGTCTAACCTCATCCAAAGGTTTATGTTGGTATACAAATCAAAAGAAAACCTAGACAAGTATCTTAGATACCTGTCGTTTAAAATGCAGTGTGCTTTTAAGGCTGAGTTTTATGGTTGGAAACTTGACAAAGATCTTGCACAAGATTGTGTAGATAAGCTTGAGCTACAACAGAAAGAAAAGATTGATGAGCTAAAGACTGTGATGCCAATGCGTACTTTGTTTAGAAAGAAAACTAAGCCTAAAGTTATGCACAAGAAGGATGGTACACTGTCTAAGCAGGGTGAAGAGTGGCAAGCTTTACTTCTGGATAACATGCATCCCTCGTACTATGTCGGTGAAATAGAAGTAGTCAAAGGTGTTGAGGAGCCTAACCCTAAGTCTAGTGATCAAGTAAAGTCTTGGCTAAGATCATTAGGTTGGAAGCCTTGTACATATAAGTATGACAAAGACAAAGATGGTCAGGAGAAAAAGATACCACAGGTTAGAAAGAATGGACACCTAACTGAGTCAGTTAAGTTGCTTATACAAACAAACCCTCATGTAGAAGTTCTTGATGGACTGACTGTGATACAACACAGACTAGGTATCTTCAAAGGTTTCTTAGAGTGTGAGGTAGATGGGTTTGTTCAGGCAGGTATCGAAGGTCTTACTAATACACTTAGGTTCAAGCACAGAAAACCTTTGTGTAATCTTCCGGGAATTGATAAGCCTTGGGGTAATGAGGTACGTGGATGCTTAGTAGCACCTGAAGAGGATTCAGTTTTGTGTGGTGCTGACATGACATCCCTTGAAGATACAACAAAGAGACACTATATGAAACCGTATGATCCTCAGTACGTAAAAGAAATGTCACAGGATGGATTTGATCCACACCTTGACCTTGCTAGACATGCTGGGGCTGTTACTCAAGAACAAATACATAAGCACAACTCAGGGGAAATATCATTGAAGTCCTTACGTAAGAACTACAAGGTTGTTAATTACTCTGCTACCTATGGTGTTGGTGCAGCTAAGTTATCTAGGGAGACAGGCATGACAGTAAATGAAGCAAAGAAACTTCTTGATGCATACTGGCAACGTAATTGGGCAGTAGCACAGTTCGCTAAAGACAACCTAAAGAAAGTCAAAACAATAGCAGGTCAGATGTGGGTACAGAATCCTGTAAGTAAGTTCTGGCATACACTGAGGTATGAGAAGGATGTATTCTCCACACTCAATCAATCCACTGGTGCTTACTGCTTCGACAAGTGGATGGCCTACTACTTACAGTCAAGACCCAACATCATTGGACAGTTCCATGACGAATCAATTAACGTTGTGAAGAAAGGTTCAGAGGAGCAACACAAGTTAATACTTGTATCAGCAATAGAGAAACTAAATAAGGAGTTAAAACTTAATGTACAATTAGGTATTGATGTGCAGTTCGGAAATAAATATTCTGAAATACACTAATAAAAGTCTTGCATGTGCTTTTTAATACATGCTACTATTAAGATCTTAACATATATAGGAGTTGTCACACATGGCAAAAATTACAGTAACAGGTTTAGCACAATGGGCTAAAGTATTTGAACAAAACCGTGACCTACTAGGTTACCAAGGTCAGTGGGCAGACACTGATGGACGATGCTCTATTGAGATGGTTCTTGATGATGACAATGCAAAACGCATTACAGCTTCAGGTTGCATGAGCAAAGGTAAGGAAGATCCAGAGGGTCGTGGTACTATCTTCAAGTTTAATCGTAAGTTCTCTACCCCAAATGATTGGGATGGTGATGCACCTGCGGTATACAAAGCAGACGGTACTAAGTGGGACTATGAAGCTGATGGTACTATCGGTAATGGTTCAGAGGTTCTAGTAGAACTAGATGTCTACAAGAATAAAGGTTACGCTACTTACACTACACGTTTGGAACGTGTGAAGGTAATCAATCTTGTAGAGTATAACTCTGATGGCAGTGGTAAGAACGATCCCTTTACTGCTAACATTGCACCAAACGATAATGCTAATGTTGTAGCATCTCAATCTGTTGATAGTGCTATGGAAGCTCTTGACGAAATCCCTTTTTAATAGGAGAGAAATATGCCTAAGATAGAAACACTAGTAAAAGATATGTACGCTGTAATTGAAGGAAAGGGTGGGTGGGATAAGACAATTACACAGTATCTTGCAGATAACATTTCAGCTAACGCTGAAGCAAGGTTTAAAGAACCTCAGAAACCTAGAGGGTATTTGAGTTTCTCTTCTATCGGTTCACCTTGTAAAAGAAAGACTTGGTATAGGATAAATAAAACAGCTGAAGCTGCACCATTAAATCCTCAACTACTAGGTCTTTTCTTTTACGGGGATCTACTTGAGACTTTAGTCTTGGCCCTAGCAAAAGCTGCTGGGCATGACGTTCAAGGTGAACAAGATAGAATGTCTGCTGGTGGTATCAGAGGGCATAGGGATGCAGTCATTGATGGTATGACCATTGATGTTAAATCTTCCTCAAGGTATGGGATGAGTAAGTTTGTTAATCATACCTTGAGAGAGGATGATCCTTATGGATACATCAGTCAGTTAAGTTCTTATGTGTATGCTGCTAAAGATGATCCTTTAGTAACAGATAAAAAGCAAGGAGCTTTCCTTGTCGTACAGAAAGATACCTTCAATCTTTGTCTTGATACCTACGACTTCTCAAAAGAGATAAAGACTAAAGAAAAAGAGATAGCAGATATAAAATCAATAGTGTCTGGTTCGTTGCCTACTGAACGTATCAAACCTATTAAGCAATCTGCTACTTCCGAGAATACAAAGTTATCCTTTGCTTGTGCAGGTTGTGAGTACAGGAAAATTTGTTGGCCTGAAGCTAGGGTCTTTAAGTATTCTTCAGGTAAGGAATATTTAATTGATGTAGTTAAGAAGCCTCAAGTAGAGGAGTTAATAGATTGAGTAAGCAGGGTAAACAAAAGGGTAGGCTTGGACAACAAGAGATCAGGGATGCCCTACTTAAAACTTTTACAGAGCTTGAGCCTGATGATGTTAAGTCTACAATTATGGGAGACACTGGTGCTGACATTCAACTATCACCCAAAGCACAAAAGATTATACCCATATCTATAGAAGTTAAACGAAGGAGATCAGGACTCAAAACTGTTTACAGTTGGATGGATCAGGCAACTAATCATAGCAAAGGCCCACCAGTTGTCTTCTATAGATCAGACAGACAGCCTTGGTTGGTTGTTGTAAACTTGGAGCATTACTTAGAATTATTAAGGGGTACAAAGTAAATGTATGTGAACTCAGACTTACGCAAACCAAAGGTTAAAATATGGGGGGTTGTAGAAGGTCCAATCAGTGTATCAGACATTGATGATATAGACACAAATCTTTATATGAACCTTTGCAAAGTAGAAGTTAACGGCAGTATACAACACATAGAATATTTCTTTGATACAATGGACGATGCATACAATATGTGTAAGCACTTTCTTACTAGCATTGATCCTTTAGAAGTAGAACTCAATGATGATGATGATTGACATTGTGTTCTTTATGAGTATAACTGGAGACTTTAACTTTGGAGTATGAACTAAACTTAAAAATAAAAGTAGATAAGAATGCTAATTTTTTAGAGGTCGGAATAGACAATCACTCTGAAATTTTAGGTGAACTAACACTTAATGCTATGCATGACATAGATGATATAACAGTCGTAGAATGTGAGGTAATGAAATATGACTAAGATAACAATAGACAATGTAGATTATGACGATGAAAATTTTACTGATGAACAACGTAGTTTATTAAATGAGCTAAAGAATAACAGTGCTGTTTCATCTGGTATTAAGTATCAGTTGCACAGCTTAGATGTGCTAAGAGACTTGCTTACTAAGCAGCTTAAAACTTCCCTTGAGGAAAAGGAAATAGATACACCTGATGAATAGCAATTACTTACCTACTGACTATCAAACATTTATTGCTACAAGCCGTTATGCTCGGTGGCTAGAAGAAGAAGGAAGGCGAGAGACATGGGCAGAAACTGTTGAACGTTACATAACTAATATAGTTAAGCCGTTACTTAAAACAAAAAAAGATGTGGATGAAATACGTGATAGCATTCTATCATTAGAAGTAATGCCAAGTATGAGATCACTAATGACTGCAGGTAAAGCAGCATCCCGTGATAATACTTGTATGTATAACTGTAGCTATCTACCTGTGGATGACCCTAAGTCATTCGATGAGGCTATGTTCATCTTGCTCTGTGGTACTGGTGTCGGGTTCTCCGTAGAGAGCCAGTTCATCAATAAGCTCCCAGATGTGCCTCAACTCTTTGAGAGCGACACTTGTGTTGTCATCAAGGACAGTAAAGAAGGGTGGGCGAAAGGTCTTAGGCAAGTGTTAGCACTCCTCTGGGCTGGTGAGATCCCTAAGTGGGATGTTAGTAAGGTTCGTCCAGCTGGTTCAAGACTAAAAGTATTTGGTGGTAGAGCCTCTGGCCCTGCTCCATTGATTGATCTGTTTAACTTTGTTATATACACCTTTAAACAATCTTCTGGTAGAAAACTAAACTCATTAGAGTGTCACGACATTATGTGTAAGATAGGTCAAGTCGTGGTAGTAGGTGGAGTCAGAAGGTCAGCTATGATTAGTTTGTCAGATTTAAATGACAGTCTAGTTCGTCATGCTAAGTCTGGTAACTGGTATGAAAAAGAAGCTCATCGTGCATTAGCTAACAACTCTGTAGCTTACTTAAATAAACCATCTAGTATGGAGTTCATGCATGAGTGGTCTTCTTTAATGAAGAGTGGCAGTGGTGAAAGGGGTATCTTTAACAGAGAGGCATCTAAGAAACAGGCAGTTAAGAACGGTAGGCGAGATCCTAACTATGAGTTCGGGACTAACCCTTGTAGTGAAATAATTTTACGGCCTTATCAATTTTGTAATCTATCTGAAGTAGTTATAAGAGCAACAGATACTGTAGAAGATATTGCACGTAAAGTCCGCATCGCTACGGTCTTGGGTACAATACAGAGTACTTACACACACTTCCCTTATCTAAGAAAGATCTGGCATACCAATACTGCAGAAGAAAGATTGCTTGGTGTATCACTCACTGGCATAATGGATAACCCTTTGATGACCACAAAAAATAAAGGGTTAGCTGACACGTTGGAGTACTTAAAAGATGTGGCTGTTACTACTAATGCTAAGTATGCAAAGTATCTTGATATACCTGTGGCTACTGCTATTAGCTGTGTTAAACCCTCTGGAACCGTATCACAACTGGTTGATTCAAGTTCTGGCATTCATGCTCGCCACAGTAACTATTATATTAGGACTGTACGGGGTGGGAATGAAGATCCATTAACTAGGCTAATGTCTGATCAGGGTATCCCTAACGAACCTGATGTAATGAATCCAAATGCTACTACAGTATTTAGCTTCCCTATGAAAGCACCAGAGGGTGCGGTAGTTACTTCAGACATGACAGCCATTGAACAACTTGAGATGTGGTTGATGTATCAAAGACATTGGTCTGAACATAAGCCAAGTGTTACTTGTAATGTTAAGGCAGATGAATGGTTTGATGTATTAGCTTTTGTCTATAAGAACTTTGATGAAATGTCTGGTGTTAGTTTTCTTCCTTATGATGAGCATACCTATCAACAAGCTCCTTATACTGAGGTAGATGAGGTCAACCCTGTATTTAAAATAGACAAGGATGGTAACTTAACAGATACTATAGAAACTCATAGCTACAAAAGTTTGTTAGCTTTAATGCCTAGTAGTATTGATTGGTCTAAGTTATCAGAGTATGAACTAGAAGATACTACATCTGGTATGCAAACGTTAGCCTGTAGTGGTGATGTTTGTGAGATGGTTGACATTACATAATAGTTTATCCCCCTGCAAAGGGGGGTTTACACACTCAAACTCAACTGGTATTATTACCACAATAGAAATATTTGGAGCAATAAAATGGCTGTAAGAAAACCTTTTAATAGAGCAATGTATCAAATGTTTGACGGTATTGCTAAAGAAACTTTAGTTACTTACTTAGAAAGTAAGGGACATACTATTGTTAATAGTAAAGAAGATTACTACGCAGATGTTGTCTCAGAAAAAGATGGCTACACTTACTTCAATGAAGCAGAAGTAAAGTCTCAGTGGAAAGGTGATTGGCCTGACCATTGGAAGGAGATAAGAATACCAGAAAGAAAGCAAAGGTTGCTGGATAAATACGAAGGAGAGAATGGAGTATTAAACTTCTATGTATTTCGAGGAGACATGAAGAAGGCATGGCGTATTAAAGATACCTGCTTAACAAAAGAAAGTCTTGCCGAAGTAAAAGGTAGCAGACGAATAAGAAAAGGTGAACTATTCTTTCACATCCCTTACACTAATGCGGAGCTAATTGAGTTATGAATAAACCATCAAGAATGCCAGACGAAAATCTTATTGCTCAGTATAATTCTGTCAGTAAACCCTTTCATTATAACACAGGTGAAGTAGAATGCATTGACTATATCAAACAGGTATTAGGTAATGAGGGATTCATTTCTTACTGCCAAGGTAATATGATTAAGTATCAACACCGTCATAGGTACAAGAGTAAACCTGTGGAAGATATGGAGAAGGCAAGCTGGTACATGAACAAGATGATGGAAACAATGAGAGAGGTACACAAATGAATCCTTATGATGAAGGCCAGAAATCTTTTAGGTTAGGTAAGTTAGGTAATCCTTACTCACTAAATAGTAATAATAACAGAAGCTGGGAGTATGGCTTTAATACTGCATACTTCTCTAACTTAAAAAGAGTAAAAGATAATGAGCAAAGAATTAGAGAACGAGGCAAAGAACTACAAGAAAAAGAAACACACCTCTAAAGCAATGAAGCCCCTTACCACTAGACGGTATCTAGCAGGACAAGCTCTTGCTGGATTACTACCTAATAGTAAGGGGCGTCAAATGCCTGAGATAAAAAGATCAGCATATGAATGGGCAGACTATATGTTAGATGATGATTAATTTACTTTCTTAGGCTAGGTAAGTCTTCTGATTCAAATGCTTTATTGTATTCAGTTACCATTGAAAGCAAGTGCTGGCGTCTATTCATTTCTTCTGCAATAGACCCAGCATTTTCTATAAAGTCTTTAGAAGATGTAAAGCTTACACTACCAGTTTCATTTCTAAATTGATTTGGAAACATCTTTAAAACCTTGTCAAGATTTCCATGTTGTTTCTCAAACTTAGCTTGCTCTATATCATAAGTAGCACGTACATAACGAAGTCCAAATTTTCTAAATTTAGGGTCTTCTAAAAGTCCATCATAAGCTTTCTTTACATCTTGTGTTCTTTGGCCTATATGAAAATTTATAAAATTAGTTAAAAGTTTTCTTTTTAATTCAAACCCCTGTTGATCATTTGGTATTTGATCATAAGTTCTGTTAAGATATGCTACACCCTCATGGGGTTTTGTTTTTTTCCAACTTTTAAATTCAAAGGGCATTGTCTGGGATAAAGAATATCTAACTGCTTCATCTACAATAGCATTAGGTACTGTATAGCTTGAGTACATTTTGTAATCTTGAATACCTAACAGAGTCATTTCTTTTTGTATTAAAGTGCTTGGTGGTTCTTCACTTACACCAAATTGTTTTGTCATTGGATTCCAAGAACCGATAGGATTAGGATTAAATATACTATAAAGCCTAACGTCATGTCCTTTTTCTTTACCTTGAGTATAAGACTGACCATAGCTAATACCTGACCAATCTACTAAATTTTTAGTTGCTTGTTGTTTGAGATAGTCACTCTTAATTATATCCATTAAGAAATTTCTTTCTCCTGTCAATGAATCTTGAACCCGTAAGTCTCTTGTATAAGGATTACCTGCAGACTCATAGTCCATTTGACCTTGGAATGAAGACACAAAAGTTGTAGGATAAGAAAACGTAGACACTATGTCACCTAATTGTTTCTCTAATCCGGGAGTTGCCCCACCTTTTAAAGAAGATTCAGATAAATTTCTAATAAGATCAAACTCAAATTTAAAAGCTCCTGTTCTCATATCTGGTATACCACCAGCTATCTCTAAGATATTATCTTGGGTAGCTGTTTTATTCCAAGGTAAATTATTAAAGTATCTATATAATACATCTCCTATTAATGCATGCATAGCAAATGGACCAAGGACTCTTTTAAGATCACTCTCAGTTTTAGTAGTTTGAACCCACTTTGCAAAATCTATTTCACCCTTTTTTTCTTGAGCCATTTGATAGCCCATGAAAACAAGACTTGTACCAGTTATTGCTTTTGCACCTCGATCCGTCATTGTTTTTTGTGCATCACCAAAGACAGGGTTAAACCCACCTATATATTTTTCAAGTTTTTCTATTCCACCTGTTGCATATCCTATAGGACTATAGTCAGATATATACTCTAAGTGATTGGCAATGTATCGTGGGAATGGTACATCTGCTCCGACAGAAACAATGAAAGGAAGTTTGTAATGAATTTTTTGTAGACCTCTAGCACCTCTACCAAATAAAGACGTATCTTTTTTAAAGTCTTTTTGAAATGTAAATCTTTTTGCACTATCAATAGCATACTCCATAACACTTGGGGGTAGATCATCTAAAGTTAGATTACTACCATCTGCTTTTGTTTTAGTTAAAAACTCACCGAAGTTAGTGCCTATCTCAGGGTTGTTTAGTTGTCGTAATCTTCTATCTACTGCACTGTATAGTGCAGCTTCTTTATATACTGCATCTGTAGCAATGTTTAAAGTATTAACAAACCTACTCATACCTGAGAGAATAGATTTATTTCCGCTTACATCCATACCTTTTACTGTCTCATAGAATACAGATGTAAATTCAACTGGTGCATCTGCTAACATCATATCTTTTAATACTGCTGCCTCTGCTCTATTCCAAGTCATACCTCTGAGAGTAGACAGAGTTCCACCTACCCAACGTTTACCTACTTTTGTACCATCAGGTAAAGTTTCTCCAAATGTACTTGTTAAAACATTTTTCCAGAATTGATCTGATATATCTACTGCAATATTAAAACCACCTGTACCAACGTTAGCCATTGTAGTACCTAACTGAGAGGTCATAAAACCAATACGAAGAGAATCAAGTTCTCTTATAGTACCTACAACTCCTGACCATTTACCACTTGCAGCTTGTTCAAATACAGAGTTAGCTTCTATAGAAGATATACTTGATATACGAGTTTCTGCTAAAAGATCTAATGAGTTATCTAAACTTTCCTTAAGGTTCTCTTTAATTAAAAGTTCGTTGTTAACAACTCTAGGATCTAAAGCATCTTTAAGTGTTCTTGCAGACCTAAGAACTTTACCAGCCCTAGATAAATCGGATAAGAATACATAAGAAAATTGCTCATCACTTAATGAGTATTTATTTTTAATTTTATTTATAGCTTCTGTAGTTACTGATCCATTACGAATTGCATCTGCAAGAACTTGACTAACTCTTTGGTTAGGTTTAATTTTTAACATAGTTTTTAAATCAATACCAGCAGCAACAACACCTTTAATTGTACCAAGATTTAAAGAAGTTGTAAGCTCTTGATTTAAATTTCCAGTTAATATTAAACTTCTAATACCATCACCTAACTCTACAGAATCTGGATTAAGAGGATCTAATTTAATTTGTTTTTGTTTTGCTGCTAGAAGTGTTGCTACTTCTACCATATCTTCTACAGAACTTTCAAGGATAACTGAGTTAGCATTTTTAATAGTTAGATTAGCACTCTTCAAAGCTTTTCTACGTGTCTTCTCTCCGTTCTTAACTTGATTAAAGATAATTTCTTGCGCTTTGTTAGCTGACTTAGCATCCATAAAGCCACCAAGAACACCAAGAGGCAGACCAATAGCAGCTTGTATTGCACCATCTACCATAACTTCTTTTGCTGTGTAATTATAATTAGGATCAACAGTATCTCTTGTTTCTTTTTCTGCATAAGATTGTGTTAAACCTAAAGCACCTTCTAAGGCAAGAGATTGTGCGCCAGACTTTAATGCTGTACGAGTCAATCCTTTTTTAGCAAATTCTTTTACTACACTTTGAGAGACACCTTGCTCTAGCATCTTAGCCATAGTTGCTCTTATAGCTAATTGAGTTGCCTGACCACTCATTGCCCCTGCAATCTTACTACCTACACCAAATCCAAGAGTTGCTACTGTTCCTGCAGTAGAAGGAGAAGTAACAAAACCTTTGATATAATCCATAGCTGTTTCACCAAACCAAGTTCCACCACCTGCACTATTATCATAAGCAGCCATCAATCTTCCAAAGGCATATTTACCATCACGAAATTTTGAATCTCTAGCACGGGTCATTCTTGGATCTATATCAAGTATGTTACGTTTAACTCTTTTGTTACGTTTAGGGTTAGCAATATTTAAAGGGTCTGGACCTGAGTTAGCACTTTCAGTATAGTAATCTCTCTTAACATACAGTAAATCTTTAACTGCAGTGGCTTCATTTACAGCTTGGAATCTCATATGCTCAACAAAGTCATCTGCTAATTGGTCGTAACCCATTTCTTCTATTTCTTTATCAGTATAGTTATACCTACCACCAGTAAAAAAAGATTTTAAATCTTGCTGAAATGTTTCATCATCTGCAAGTTCTGTAAAATATTTATCAGTAGAATTTTCTATATATTGGGCCATTTAAACTCTTTCGGTTTATTAATGTTACTGTACTTAATTTAAATTTCCAGTTGGATCTTTTAAAAGTTCTTGTTTTCTTTTTTCTATTTCTTCTTCAGTCAAAAAAAAACTAGGCCAAACTTCTTGCTCATCTCTGTTTACAAAATCAGGATTAAGTGATTGATTAAAAGCTTCTTGAAAGTTAGTTTGTAACCAATTTATAGTATAAGGACTATCTGCCCCTTGCAAAGCAGGTTGTTGTCCTGTTCTTAAAGCAGTAGGTAAAGCATTTACTAAATCTTCTGCCTTATCAATTAACTGTATTCTACCTAGTTGTTGTCCGGGCGCACGATCTGCAGCTAAAACATGTTCAGTTATTTTATCATGTAAAGTTGCAATCTCTGGTTTTTCAAATGTAGCATATGCACCTTCAGCAGTATTGATTAAATTAAATTGAGTACCTAATGTTGCTGCTAAACCTTGAGCTAATGCAAGACGTACATCCTTTTGATCTTTCTCTGTTTGCTCTGTGCCGTAATCTAAACTAACATTAAATCTATCTACAGGTGATAATGGTTTTGTATTAACACGTAGACTTTCTATTGACTCACTAAAATCTTTTTCAGTTGTAGAATGTATAGCTCTTAGAAGACCTTCCATCTGTTCTTGTTCTGAAATAAAAGATTCACCTGCAAGACCTTCAGTTATAGCAGCTTGTAAGTCTTCATTGTTATCTACTTTAGCAGATACATAATCATTTAACATTGTCACATATGCATTGTCTATCTTCTCAGATTTTTTTAAATCTGCTATTCTAGCTAATTGATTTGATAACTGCCCACTTCTTTCTAAAGCTATAGCATTTCTTTCACTAAATCCAAGATTAACTGCTTCAGCAACTCTACCTTTTCTTTCAGATATCTTTGTCCTTTGTGCATCCATCTTCTTTAAAAGTTCTGGTAGTACAATAGACTTTGTTTTTTCAAGTTGTTCTCTTAAAAATTTATCATTGGCATCATTCCTAGCCATCCTTCTTTTATTCCAAGCGTTAGCTCCACCCCAAAAACCTAATGCCATATTACTGTCCTCTTTCCATTAGACCCTTTTTAGGTGGCCTTTCTTCTTCAACCATAGGTTCTTCCTGTACAGGTTCTTCTTCTAAAGGTTCTTCAGACATAACCTGATCTATTGATTGTCCAGATACATCTAAATCTAATTCGTCTAAACTTAAATCCTCAAACTGCGACAAGTCTTCTTCTTCTCCATCTAATTCTGGGTTACCTATTTTGTAATCAATACCTGTTGCATCTGCAATCTTAACAAGAAAACTAATAAGAGGTTTTGTAATAACTAAACTTGTATCTATACTGTGATACCCTTCTGCAACTCCACCCCTAAGAAGACCTTCAACTAAAGTTGTAAGATCAAAACCTGTTTCTAATAAACCCATTATACCTTGTAAGACTTTAGGGTCATTTAAATAATTAATGTAACCCATTAACGCTTGTTCAGGATCAGTTATTTCAGGGGGTCTTTCATAGGGAGCATTTCCCGGAGGTTTTGTTAATGACTGTCCCGGAATTGGTGCTGTATTAATCATCATTTCTTCTGCCATTTATTTATTCCTTCTTGTCACTAAAGAATTAGCAGAGTCAGGGGTAAGAAAAAGTAATGATTCTTTTGTTCGTCTTCCTGCAATATCAGTATTAGCACCACTAGCTACAATAGCTGCAGCTATCTTAGAGTTGTCTCCAGTTTTTATAGCTTCTTGGATACTCTTAGGTAGGCTACCTGCATTGTAAACAATAGATGTTAGTGCAGCTTTAGAATTATTACTGAAATCATCCCAAGCTTCACCAGATTGTTTTGCTGCTCTAGGTCCAAACTCTATTTTTATTCTACGATTTAAATCTGCTATTGCTTCTGCTTTAGTTACTGTATCACCAGCAGTAACATTAGTAACTTTACCATCTACTGTTCTAGTCCCACTACCATAGCCTACCCTAAATCCATCTTTCTTACCAGAAAGACTTTTATCAAAATAAGCTTCCCCTTTAAAACCTTCAAAAGAAATTAAAGAGTTAGCAGTAATTCTTTCCCAATTTTCATTTGTATTTTTAGTTGTTGTAGGTTTAGAAGAATTGTTTTCACCAATCATAAATCGTTCTATATCTTGAGGTGTAAATTGTAGAGCTTCATCTATAGAAGATTCATAAGATTCAATAGTATCTTGAAGACTAGCCATTGTATTATCATAAGTTTTTTTAGCACTACCTCTCATACGTTGTATGCCTATAGGATTTTCTGTGCCTGTGTACACTCTTTTATTTGACTCTACCATTATTATTTTCCCTACTTACTACTAAAAAGGCCAAAACATATCAAAAAGAAATTCTGATCTATCTTTACCTTCTTGGTATTCAACAGCTAATTTTGCTGCTTCAACATCTTTATCACCTAATAATAAACTAGTTATTCTATCTTTCTTTTTTTCTTGAGAGTTAAAGTACATATCCATCATGTCTCTTTCTCTTTGATAAATTTCATCTAAAGTTTTATTAGTAAGACCATTAACATTTTTTGCAAAGTCCATATTGTTTTGATTTTGTGCAGCAGTGTTTATTGTTTCAGTATTCTGTCTCCATACTGCATTAGCTTGGGCTATGACTAAAGCATTACTAGCATTAAACTGTACCCTTTGTTCTCTCATACTTGCATTAAATTTATTAGCTGCATTCTTTTCACCTTCTCTAAACTGAGTCATTGCATTTGTTTGACTAGTATTAAATTGGCTAACCTGAGTGCTTAAACTTTCCATGAATTGATTGGTTTGATTTTCACTAGTAGAGTTAAATTGTTTAGCTGCATTATCTGCACCAGCATCTGTTAGTATTGACTGTTGGATTGCTTGCGCTTTAAATAGTTCAGTCTGTTGTCTATTAGATAAGTTAGTCATATCCATTTGTAAAAAAGCATTAGCCTTTTGTACTGCTGCTTGCTGAACATTAGATAAATTCTGTTGATCTAACTGAGAGATAGCAGAAGCTTGTGCCATAACAAGCCCTTGTCTATTTGACAAGTTTGAAAGCTCCATAGTATTAGCAGCACGACTGTTCTCTAAAGCAATCTGTTGCTCTGCTGTAAAGTTCATGTTTGCTACATCAGAAATTTTAGATGCATTCTGAACTCTTGCTTGGAACGCCTGATCAAACTCTTGACCCATGAACGTAGCACGTTGTTGTGCTGCAAGCATAGCACGTTGTTGATTGTTTGACAAGTTCTGAGATTCAAATTGTGCAACTGTTTTTGCATCAGCCATAGCAATAGGTAATGCTGATTCCATTGTAGCCTGTATAATAGCTTGACCTGCCATAGAGGATGAGCTAAGACCTCTTGC
>Ga0209336_10000728_pt1 | contig 16613 bp, 16 predicted proteins | sample LinPmetageLP32_FD_184042 | JGI IMG/M metagenome (GOLD analysis project Ga0209336, IMG submission 184042) | Marine viral communities from the Pacific Ocean - LP-32 (SPAdes) (version 2) | ecosystem: Environmental > Aquatic > Marine > Oceanic | place: Pacific Ocean | collected 2009-08-23 | reverse complement strand
AACTAAATCAATAACGCCTTGGACTGTTGTTTTCTTAACATTATTGCCGTCATCAACATCAGAAAAAAGAATATTATCAGAAGCGGTAATCGTTGCTGTTGGTTTAGAAAAAGAAAAACTATAAGGCAATGTAATCCAGTTTGTACCATCGCAAACAATAAACGCCCATTCACCCGCGTAAATTGTATGTGATGCTTGCCCGTCAATTGTTTCGGAGCCATCAGGGTCTATAGTTACAACACCCAAACCCGTGTTTTTAACAGAAAACAAAAACCCTTCGCCCGCTAAGGATGCAGAAAACAAAGATAAAGTAATTGTTCCGCTCGCCTCCACAATGTTATTTTGAAAAGATGATGTAATTGCCGTGTTTGTTGATACGGAAACAATACTAGAACCAAAAACGTTTGACGCGTCCCCGGTAACATTATCAACTTCTTTAATTGTTACATCATTGGCATCTTTTAAAATAAATTTATATGAACCACTGCCCAGCCAAACATCAGCACGACCTGCCGCGTCTAAAACAACAGGATTAGCATTTGCCGTCCCCTCTTCACTATCCGTAAACGTTTCCTTGGGTGTTGTCGTGCCAGCCTCGTACGTAAATATCTTTCCACCTGCTAGCGGATTGCCATTGTTGTCTAATTCTTGCACAAATACATAAGGTGAAATTTTAGCCATAATTTACTCCAATAAATTTTCTATGTTGGACGCAGCAGCACCAGATGCCACTGTCGATGTTGCTGTTGAACCCATTTCCTTTAAGAATCTGTCTTTTAATAATTCATTTACGATGTTTTGATTTTGATTTAATAACTTTTGATAAGCCGTATTTGCACCGATAGCCGTACCCGCTTGAATACCTGTAGTAGGATTTGCAAGTAAACCCACCGTAGCGGCCCCATACAAAGTTTTTTGAGCTGTATCAGATCCCAATTGCTCAGGCATAATTTCAAGCCCAATGCGCGCTAGTTCCCCAATATCGCCGGATTTTCCGCGTGTGTGTGCCCTGCCGTAAATCTTTGAAACTCTGTTGTTGAGTGTTGTTGGACTAATTGCCCCGCCCTTTGCTTTAACCGCTACAGGTTCAATAACTAATAAATTCTTATACTCTTGCTTTGTTTTTGAAAGAGCTTTTGCAGCCGCTTCGTCCCCTTCTGTAAGAATATCAACAATAATATTTTCTGCATCTTTAAAAAGTTCATTTTTATCAAAATCATTGGTTTTTCTTGCAAGCTTATTAAGCCTGTTACGTGCAAAGTTTAATCGCTCGCCACTTATTGTCCCGTCTTTTATTTGTGTTTGTAAATTTTTAATTTCTTTTTTAAAAGCTTTAATTGCTTCTGTAGAATATGCAGTATCATAATTTAAAACATCATCGGCTAATTGGTTTAATTCTTTAGAATTAAGATTAAACGTTTTGCCCTTTCCAAATTCGTCAAACTTTTTACCTAACCTGCCAAAAGCTTTGTCCATTAATTCTGGTGTAAATTTTTCACTATCTTGCCCAAAAGTATTTGTAAGCGCTTTAGTAAAAGCTCTGTCTTGCTTATCTTTAAAAGTATTCCAACCACTCCCCACAATTTCACGGCTAATTTTTTGCAAGTTATTTATTGCGGGTGAATCTGTAATTTGAGAAACAGCTACAGGAATATTGTATTTATTTGCTAACTTACCAACAGTTTTTAAACCTTCATCAGCAGCGGGTGCTAATTTTGAAGCCAACTTTCCGGCTGCCCCTGCACCCAAGGCTGTTACAGCCCCAACTGGCGCAACACGTGTTAATGCTTTGCCCTCATCTCCTAAATCTGTTTGACCCGTTTCATAAGCCCTAAAGGATGCCTCACCTGCTGCGGCCTGCTGCCCCCGTTTAGAAAGAATGTTTATCATTCTTTGTGATAAGTTCTTTGGGGCGTTATATAACGGCTTATTTATTGACTGAGTCAAAGCTTTTCCTGCCGCAGTTTTAGCAGCCCCAACGCCTGTACCCATGCCAAGCGCAAACTCCCCTAATCCCGTAGTAATGGGGGATTGCTCTCTTGATTTATCTACTCCGCCTTTGTAACCGCTATAAACATCTTCAACAGTTTCAATAAATGTTGGTGCCTCATAGCCTGGCTTAATTAGCCCGGCTTCAGAAGCTGCCTCCATGCCCTCTAAAACGATCTTTGCCATACCACCACCGGCGATAGACATTGCTTTAGGCAATAAGCCAATTCCTAGACCCTCGCCGACTATAGCGTTCCCATAGTTCAAAGCCTGCTGAGGGCCAGCAGTAGGATTAAGGCGGTCCTCTTCCTGCTTTAAGCTAATAAGCTCTTGATCTTGTTCTGGTGTAAGGCCTCCGGCCTGCTCTTGCGCTTCTTCCTGCCTTAGTCTTAATAGTTCTTGCTCTTGTTCTGGACTAATTGGCATTAGCGATAGCCTCCAACTCTTCTATTCTTTTTCTTCTTTGCTCTGGCGTCATTTGCTTTACAGTAGGGGACAAATCAAGTTTTTCTTTATACTTTTCTTCATAGGCTTTCTGCAAAATAGGAATAACCCTGTTTCTTATCTTCTTGTATCTAATTAAATTTTTCTTAAATGCTTGTGGCGATTGTGATTGAAGTAGGGCAGCCCTAGAATTAATTAATAAATCCAGCTCTTTTTCTTGAAGGGCACCAAAAGTCCCGCCGCGCTCTTTGACCTCGATAAGCTTGCTTAAACCAGCGTCGGATTCAAGAACCTTTAAATCTGCGGCAAAATCATGAGCTGGCATTCCCGGCATTCCCGAAAGATTCTCTCCTATAAAACCCGTTGTAAAATAGTTTGCTCTTTTATATAAGTCATCTATAAGCTGATTAACATCAGCAGCTTCATTAATTGTTGACACAATGTTGGCCTCTGCTTGTGGCCTTGAAGCCTCTATCTTAACCTGTGCTTCTTGCTCCGCTTTTTTGCGTTCAAAATTAAGCTCTGCCTGCTGCCTTGGGTCAAGGTTGGCAAGATCAATGCCTTGTTTTGCAGCGTATTCTTGAAGCTTTACATTTGCCTTTATTAACTCTTGTTTCCCAAGGGTAGTATTACCAAGGGGGCCTATTGCTTGAATTTGAGGAACTTGATTGTCTAACCCCATCGGCGCAGCACCTGCCATAGCTTCCTGCGGTAATGCAGGCGGCCCCATGGGGGCGGCGCTAATTATGCCTTCTGCCATAGCCGCATCAACGGGAACAAAATTGCTATCAGGCAACGGAGACATGCCCCCGTGACTCTTTAAAAGGCTAAGCGGGGACGTGTAATTGCCCACAATTTCTCCAATGTTATTATACTTTGGCTGTCCGGCTTTATTGTGACTGTAAAGTTCAGCAGCCGCCTGTTCTATTGGGATGTTCTTTTCTGCTGCAAGTTGCTCAACAATGTAACCTTCTGCGGCATCTTTGACATTTAATTGATTTGCTTTTGCTTGTTGCGCTTCAGTTTCAGCGTCTAGTTGACGCTCTTTAAAAGCACGGTCTTCTTTGCGTGCTTCTAACGCTTGTTTTTGCGCAATCGTATTGCTAAGCATATTTAAAAATTGCGACTGCTGACGTTCAGCAGCGCGACCGGGTGCGCCAAAATCAATACCCCTAAAAACGTTCTCAAAAGCCATTTAGCTAACCTCTCTCATTGCAACGCCTAATCTGCCGTAATCAACGTGCAACACGCCATTAATGTCTACAACGGCCTCTGGATTTGTTTTAAGTATATCTTGTGCCATAACGCCGATGTATTTTTTAGGATTGCCCTTATAAGAAAACTCGTACATCTTGTGATTATTTTCTTTTGGCAATTCTTTTATGTTTTCTTTAATTCGTCTGTCTGATCCTGCAAGTAGATAAGCACTACCTAGTTGAGTCCCCGCATTCAAAAGAGTATCAAACATACTAGGCTGTGCGTTGGCTGCCGTTTGCGCCTGTAGTTGCGCTTGCGCTAGGCCTGTATTAAGGTTGCTTGTGTTTGTAGCGTATTGCTGCCCAGCATTTGCAAGTTGTGCAGAAGTACCTTGTCCCATGCCGGAAACACCCATCAAACGATTAAAAATGTTTCCTTGATCTGCATTATATCTATTGTATGCGTTTCCGTATTCTTGCGATGCTAAGTTTTGATTAAGCTCCTGCATAGCGCGTGCGACTTGCGGGTTAACCTCACCAACGCCGCCGCCGCCCAAAGTCACGCCCTGCGCGGAAAGGCCGCGCTCTAACGCCTTGTTAGCTTCCTCTTGTCTAAATTGATAGCCGGGATCTTCCTCAAATTTATCTAAATCAAAACGCTCAAGCAACGATCCAAAACCCTCGGGGGTTTGGCTTTGCGCTGTAAGTTGCTCTTCAACAGCTGTATTTAATGCGTCATAGTCAATTGAATCGCTTTGCGTCATAATAGGGTTGTAACCGTATTGTTGCGCTACCTTGCTAAACTCTGCATCATCGCCAAGCGCACCGCGCAAAGCATTTTGCGTTCGCCTACCTCGAGCCATTTTTATTACCCCGGCCGTGCCTGCCCGATTATAAGAACTGTCAACAACGCCCTGTTGCGTTAAAACATTGCCAGACTCATCTTCATAAAGGCCGTTAGAAATTCCATTTTGTGTAGTGTATTGGGGTAGCAAATCACCGTAAATTTGCTCCCGGCTTTTTACGCTGCCGCCGCTTAAACCCATATAATCAGCAAGAACACCCAAACCAGACTTACCTACATCATACCAGGGTATTGTGTCTTCGCGTGTTTGGTCATACATCATTTTTTGTAATTCAGTAGCTTCTTGTGTCGCCGCTTCAATCCCTGAAGTGTCTACTGATCCGCCACCGCCTTTTCCACCCATATTATTTTACCTCCGCACTGTTTGGTTTGTAACCGCCTGTTATAAACGTAGTTTTAAAATTATGCATTTTAAATACACGCTTTCTTATTTCTTCATCGTCATTTACTGAAAAATTAAAACTTAAAGGAAGTCCAACTTCGTCGGAAAAATCCTTGCACGCTCTAACTAGGCCACCGAAATTACTAAGTTTTCTATATTCTGGTCTAATATAAAAAATGTAATCGCATAGTGTTGCTTCACCCGACCAAGGGGTAATGGAGGTTGAAAGTCCCGCCATTCCACATATTTTATCATTAAACACAAGTAAAAAGCAAGGGGCTAAATGATAAGAAGATACAACTTTAGCTAATAACCGTTTATCATCAATATTTTCAAAGCCAAGCTCTTTTAAACCTTCTTTATACAGGTTAACCATGTAAGGGATATCCAAAGTCTTTGCGCGTCTAATCATTTTGTTTCCTATGGCACGTCGTTTACAATATCGGCAGCGGTCATGTTGTTCATAACAAAAGTTGCACTTCCTACACTATCTAACAAATTAGGAAACGTATCCCCGTCACCTAATCGCCACCAATGACTAGGGCTAGCGCCCAACGTATCCAAATCAAAAGGAGAACCGCCATTATATATATCAGAAATGTTTGCAGATTGATCGCCGTCCCAAACTGCTAATTCATCAACCTTTGCGTTATTCCGCATGTAATTACCGCTGCTGTAGCGCCCTACACGCAAATTGTCTGAATCAACAGCGCCGCTGTAACCGTAGTTGTTTTGTGTCCATGTGCCGCTTGAAATAACGTCACTACCATTAATAAATACAGTAAACCTGCTATAGTAATCGCTAATACTACCACTTGCCACGCCTGTTGTGCCGCCGTCATATGTTACCATTATATGGTGCCACGTATTAGAAGATAAAGAGTTGTTTGCAGATTGAAACCGCAAATAATTGTTATTTGTTCCATATTGAAATCTTAGCCTGTTGTTTGCTGCTTGATGCCTAATATAAAAGTTTCCACCATTTGCCGTGTCTGAATCGCCAAAATAAAAAATAGTTTGGCCGCTATTTGTACTAGTTCCCCCTTTAAACCAAAATGAAACAGTCCAAGCATCACTTGCGCCAGATCCATTACCTGTGCGCCCTAAAACGCTACTTAACAAGCTTGCGTTTGCATTTAAATAGTCTTGGAAATTAAACTGAACACTTTTAGTATTGGCAAACGGGGGCGAACTTACGGTTAACGTAAGTGTTTCGCTGTCCTCACCGTTGTAATTAATAGCCTTAACAGGGATTGAGTAAGTGCCGGCCGCCAATGAAGATCCGCCAATAAGCTTGCGCACGTTGCCTTCAACCGTTGTTATGCCTGACACAGTAGATAAGTCCCACTCATAACCAACCCCATGATTTGCTGTTAGCTCGTAATTCAATACCTCACCTTCGACAAGATTTATAGAAAGGTTAGACGTTATAATTGGCAACTGATTAGTTGGGACTCCCGAACTAGAAAAAATAGAGTTTAATGCGTTGCAAACTTCCGTTGCATTGTTTCCATATGTAGCGCCGTTTTCATCAATAAAATCGTCAAACGGCAGGTTTGTAACAATATCAATATTCCTAGCCAAGTCATGCACAGAGCAACCGCCGTTCTCCGCTGTGGCTTGTAAAGAGTTTAAAAACTGAACTCCATTTGCGTCTTCAATAAAAATTGCATTTGCTGAAACATCTTTGTAAATCTTAGTAGTCATCGTTTTGTCACTCCTAATGAAGTTCCCGCATTAACAAGCGTGCCATCTGTTGAAAGTTTAACTTGCAAGCCAATAGGATTGTTTTTTGTGTTTGTATCGCCCATGTAAATCATATCTGTCGTCAAACTAAATCTATAATCTATTCCTGAGCCACTATCTAAACGGCCAATAGTTTTCTCAAGCGTATACTCACTGCCAACCGCGCCCAACGTATATCTAAACTTTAACAACGAATCGTTCGTGCTAGGATTAATGCTGTAATCATTACGAATAACCACGTTATCGCCTAAATCTAATTCAGAAAAGTCTAGCTCGCCTGTGCTTGTGTCCATTAAAGACGTAACGCCGCTCGGTAAATAAGAAAGGTTTGTAAACGCCCCGGCACCGTTGTTTGGAACTGTAGCCCATGTATCGGCAACAAGGGCCACAGGCGATGCCGTAGTGCTTGTATCGTTGTAATCAGCAATGCCGTTTCCAGTGTTAATTTCATCAAGCGCATCTTGAACATTTGTTGCTGCAATTCCTGTTGTTGTGTTGTCGTAATCAATGTCTGACGCGTTAACTTCAACATTACCAGAACCATCAGGAAAAATTCCGTTAACAGTAAGCACGCCGCCACTTGCTAACTCATCAATGACAGCTGATATTTTTAAAAACCAACGAACCCAAACTTGAGGGAATAGCCCCGTCTCTTGGTTTGTGGTTATTTCTTGAATTGGTGGTGGATTAGTAACCATTTAAATAAGCCGCGTTTATTTGAACAAAAACAGGGTCACTAATTTTTACCTTGTAAACCCGATCTCTTGTGCGGCCAAGCTTATTCCATCTTACCCGCGTTTTGTAATTACCAACAGCCCCCAATGAGCGCCACAACTCGTTAGACCAAGTGTGGCCGCCACTGTCGCTATAAGCCATCATAATTTCAGGCTCTTTTCCTTGTCCTGTTTGCGTACCTACACCCACTTCCATATCAAGTTCAAATTGTGAATGCGTAACAAGCTGTCTTAATTCTGAATAATGCGGAGATATTCTTTCTCTTACTATAGGATCGCCGTTGTCGCTGTAAAAATCTAAATTTAATTCGTAAACTTTGCCAGTTTGCCTATCGCCAACAAGATGCTTTTGCTTAAAGAAAACATGACAAGAGGCGCGGTGCTGTTCTTCTTGATTTGTTACGGGGTTGCGGTATATGCGTTCATGCCACAAGCCAGTTGCCATATCCAAAACAAGCGTTGTCTTTAATCCCTTTACTTGCAAGCAATAAAAAGCATGCCCGCGCTCATGATAAACCCAAGCATAAGACTCGTTGAAATTATCTGATTCTGATATCTTTAATTCAATTGCTTGGGTTGATACGCGCTGCGCATTGTACCCACTAGCGCGCCAAACAACCGAATCGCCGTTCTTGTCAGTACCTAGCCATAGTAAGGTATTATCAAGCTCCTGAACCGTTAAAGGGGCGGCACAACCCGTTTCAATGTAAGCACCATTAATTACCTGAAAAGGAAACGTGCTATTGCCTGTGTTTTGAAAGATTTCCGTTGATTGTGTACCAAACGCCCACAAATTTGAACTGTCCGAATAAACAGAAACTAAATCATCCGGCGCATTTTCAACAGTCGTAAAATCAAGCGCCCCCCACGTCAAACCATTGTTTAAGCCTGAAATCCAAAACTTTGAACTGTTAGCTTCGGAAATAATAAAATAACCATCTTGAAAAGTAAGACTAGAAGGAATTGGAAAGTCCGCATCAGAAATTTGAACTAAGGTATTTGTAGCTAACGTGAAAATATAACCAAAACTACCATCAATTATCATAATTTGTGTAGGGTTGTCCGTCATTGCAACATCACTAGTCGATGTTGATAAGCTGCCCTGCAACGTGCTTGTGCCGTCTGCAAAAACCTCGTAAAAATCAGAACCAGAAACAAAGAAAGAGCGCCCGTTAACTTCTATGCCCGCACGAATAGGACCACCCCCCACAGATGCAAACAGCTTTAAGCCAGGCGTGCCGCGCAAAGCAGCAACTGACTTGCTAGTACCCGTTTCTGACATAATAGGGTATAAATTAACACACCTTTGGTTGTCAAAACTAGTCGCTTCCATTTGATAAGTAGGGCCAATAAATGGAACTTCCATGTTAGAAATATCCTAAATAAATGCTGCTGTAAGTTGATTGATTTTCTGGTGAAGGAGCGTCAATAGAAGAAATATTATTATCACTTCTTTTGTTTTGCGCGATAACCGCGTTGTAAGTCCTGTTTGCAATGCGCTGGACACTAGGTAACGGCTCGCGCTCATATTCTGCGGCCATCCACGTAGCAAGATTAAACTCTAACATGGCCAAATATTCAGGCGGCATGGCATAAACACTATCTAGCGTGCTAAATTCATTTAAATGCTTGCGGCTATTTATAGTAATTGTAGAAACACCCGTTGGAACACTGTATAAAAACATCTTGGCAACCGGAAAGTTATTATCATAGTAGAATATTTCCGGGATGCCCAAATTTTGCTTTTGCGTAATGCCTGCATATTGGTTGCTGTCATATGACGTTAACGGATAATCAATGCCGCCCATAGAAGTAAAAGCACTTTGAATAGAATATGGACGCGTTGTGTCAAAATCACCGCCTTCGCCAATAGTATAAGAATCTTTTCCAGAAACTAAAGAAAATGTTTCGCTTTCAACATAAAAAACAGTGCCACCTTCAACAGAAAAGGATGCCAGCATAGTGTTAAGAGCACTTAAAGCGTCTTGCGCTTCTTCATTGCTCAAACTTGTGCCAGTTCCTAAAACCTGAATTTTGCGCAACGCTGATTTAATTATATCTCTAGCGGTTGTCATTTACTTGTCCTCTGCTTTAGGCGCGGCTTTCTTTTTTTTCTTTTCAACTAAAGAATAGCCAAGCTTTTCTAGTTCTTCTTGAAAATCAAGGCTGTTTTGATGCTTTACATCTTTGCCTTTTTTAAAAGTATATTTCATTTTTTGCTCCCTTATTAAATTAAGAGAATGCACCCCCGTAAAGGAATGCATTCGATAATTTAAGCAGTGATACGCGCTGCCCATTCTGGTCTAACAGATGCAAGGCCACCAAGGAAATCAATCCGTGCTGTCATTGTGTCAGTTAAGATGTCAGATGCCAACCATACGCGAACTGTCATACCGTCAACGGTTTCCTGTGCTGCCAAGTGTGCATCTTGTGGAAGCATCAAAGGCACTGAAACCATGCGGAACGCTGATTTGTGGTAAGCAAGGTTTTGAGCGTAGCCAGTACTTGCCGCACCAACAAACGCAAGCGCTGCATCATTTGCGGGCAATGCTGAAACGTTCTTAAGGCCATTTGAACCAGCATAAAGCGCCGGGCTAATAGCAACAGTCGCTTCGCCTGAACCGTTAGCAGTAACATCAGAGACAGCTGTAAACTGCTGCAAGTGTTCAAGAGCTGCTTTTGTAACTGGATGAACCGCAAAAACGCCGGCAATCGTAAAGACTGTACCCTTTGTAATTGTTCCGGTTGTGTTATCCAATCCGTCTACTGCAATAGAGCTAGCGCCTTCTGAAACCGAACCATCGTTAACAGCCACGCCGGTTACATCAGTACCGTTTGTGTGAGTTGACAACAGGTTGTTTGTCAAAAAGTCAAAGCCGTCCGCTGTACCCATGTAACCCTTTTTGTACTGATCAGAAATTTCAGTAGAAGAGTTAAACAAGCCCTTACGTGCATCAACTGCTTTTCGTGTAGCAGATGGATTAAGCAACACAAAACGATTGTCCAAATCAGGGCAAGCATTTTCGTTGATTTTTTGACCGGCTGCAAGAATTGTATCAGTGTCAAAATTAGTTGATCCAGCTGTACCAACGCTGTTGTAAGTTGCATCAATAGCCTTTTGCAAGAAACGGCTTTCAACGTCCTGCGAAATGCTAGAAATAGCAGGATCAAGAACGCGTTTTGTCCAAGATGCCAAACCTAAATCAGTAAACACTTCTTCACTGTTAAGTTGAACAGGAACAACAGAGCGCGTATCAAGCGGCAAAGTTGTTTTTTCTTCAACTACGTCTTGAACAGCACTTGTTACGTCCGCGCCAGTACTAGGCACAAAGCGCGCAGGCTTTGAGATAGTTACACTATCGCCAGCGCGATAGCCGTTTTTACCGTCAAAGTCAGAAACTTCTGCCTTGTCGATAGACTGACAAAACTGAGTTTTATCAGCAAGCATTTGGGCAGCCATTTTAGCAATGACACCCGGTGCTTCTTTAATGTTGTTGATAGTATTAGCCATTTTATTTTTCCTTTTTTAGCTATTACCCAAACTTTTCTAAGAGTTCGCGCGGCGACATTTTTGTTACCGGTTTACTTCCTCTTGCGCCGCCGCCTTTTACGGGACGCTGCGGTTCAGGTAGTTTTTGTTTTACTTTTGTTGCTTTAGGAGCGTTTGAAAGTGCTTGTTGAATTTTGTAGATTTCAACAGCCGCTTCAACAGGTGACAAGGCAATAATGCCTTCAAGCTCACTTAAACGCTCACCCCCATTTTCGCCAAAATAATTTATAATCTCTGCGACATTGCCCTCACGTTTTGCTTGCGAATAAATCGCAACTTCAACGTCCGGCTTTATCTCTGTTGAGGTTAAAAATTGCTGAAACTCTTCACGCGAATAGTCATAGTTAGGGTTTTTTTCCCGATACTCTGCCTCATTCTTTAAAAAAGCACGTTGATCTTCAACGTTCTTTTGGTGCTCAAGTTTCTTGATTTGATCATTTTGAAAATCATTTATGCGTTGTTGTGCTAGCTTTTCAGCCTCATGCTTAATAAACGCATTATTATAATCGTCGTAAGTTTCAAAATCTTCGGCTTGTGGAGGCGTGTCTTCCTGTGCTTGCTGTGGTGCAACTTGCGCAGCTTTCAACTCCTCAATTTTTTTTAACAATGATGAATTAGCGGCTTTTTGGCGGGCAATCTTTCTATTGTCGACTTCCCTTTCTTTTTCTAGCCGTGATGCTTTTTCTTCAATTGTTTCTTCAACCTCAACAGCTTCCTCAACAGCCTCTACGACTTCTTTTTGTTCGTTTTGAGTTGTTTCAACTTCTGCTTCTGGTTGCGCTTCTGGTGTTTCGGTCGTTTCGACCATTGCTTCTTCACTCATCTTTATACCTCTGGTTCGACAAGTTCACCCTCAATTACAGGCTCGGGCGTTTCCTGATTCTCTTCCTCAAATTGCAACTGAATTTCCATAGCTTGCGCCAGGTCTTGCACTTGCTCATTCATAGCCGCAACAACGTTACCAAGAACATCAATAGATTCTTGTGCTGTTTCCGTACCACTTGAGGCAATTTCTGATTGTATTTTTGCAATGTCCGCCAAGGTTTTTTCTGCTTTAATTCGCAAATCTTCGCGTTTAAGTTCTAGCTCGCCCATTTTGTAAGCTTGATCAAATTCTTTGTTCTTTTCTTTGTCAGCAAGTGCCGCCTCATATTTTAATAAGCGCTGTTCCATTTCTTGCATAGCTTGGGACGCGGCTTGCAGTTTAGCGGCTTGCGGATCATCCCCTAAAATCTCAGGCGGCATTTGCGCACGTATTCTGTCAGCGATTTCTGCACCACGCGGAACATCTAGCACATCAAACAAAATATCCCCGGCAACGTCCATTACATCAGGGCGGGCTTGCGCAAGCTCAATAAGTTTATCGGCCGTTTCTTGGCGTTTAGACGAATACGACGCACCAACATCAGCAACAACATCATATTTACCCGTAGTCAAATCAAAGGTTCCGTTAGGCTTTTCACCGGCAGAAGGCTTTCTGTAATCCTTACCTTCTTTAACGTAAGGCATGTTTACAGGCACTGTTTGCTCTTTGCCGTCCTCACCTACAATGCGCTGGATTTTTTCATCCGAATAAAGACGCGGAATTAAATCTACTAAAATGCAACCAACTTGAGAAATAGAAGCAGAAAGATTAGACGTAATATGGAACGTTGCATTGTCGCCCTCGATTTGCCGGTTACGTATTGCAACACCAGAAACCTCATTACCGCGCTCGCCCATGTTAGCCTGTGGAATGCCCATAGCCAAACGAATATCATCACGGGCAGAAACAGCCTCTTGCATCATGGCAGGGCTACCCATAACAGGCTGCGCACGTTGTGGCGGCTCAACACGCTGATTGTTTTCGTCGTGCATAACATCATATTCAAGATATGGCAGGTTTAACCGGTTAGCAGATGCCCACTGATCTGAACGTGAATTAAACGAACCCAAAGCGCCAATGTAAGGCGCTTTTTGTTGCAATGCTATAAACTCCGTGCTTGCCGTCTTCCAATAGTTAAACATGCGCTGCGCGTCTTTAGCTTGTCGAATAAGTGAGTGACTCTCGCGCTTCCCATCAATAAACACTTCTTCACAATAAACAGGAACAACGGGGATATATTTTCCAAGCCATTCAGATTTTTCTAAAATTTCTGAACCTGTAAACTTGCAATATTTAATTACAGGAAACATAGATTTTCTGCGGTCAAGCTCTTCTATTGCTGCGCCGTTATCCTCTAAAACTTTAAATTCTTCCTTTGTAACAACACCAACTTTAAAGGTGTTAGTCATTGGCTCAAAAATTTTAGCTTGAACAATTTCCCGTTCTTGATATTCTTTGTAATAATGCTCTGCAATACGTACGCCTTCGTCGTCCTGCCAGTCGCCCATCTCAACACTAACAGGCATTGCATCAGGATAAAGCTCTTCAAATTTTTCTTTAGATAAATTATCAAAGATAAAACAATACTCTGCGTCTGAACCGTCTAAAGTTGTGCTTTCGGGGTCAATGTAAACGCTTTGAAAATTAGGAATGCGCTCAATCTTAATTTCTTGATCAAAGCTCATAGGGTCGCAATAATCAGTGCGAATACGTATCCAGCCATAACCAGAACTCACCGCGTTAGATACTGCCATTTCATAAGCATCAGTCGCCTTTGATTGGCGCTCAATATTGCGGATAATGCCTTGCATAATTTCTGCTGTTTCAGGGTCGCCTTTATCATCAACGGGCGTTACACGAATGGAAACACGCGCTTGGCGAATGTCATTACAAATCTGCTTAGCGTATGGCCCCAATTGATTAAGAACTAAATAAGGGCGGTTATTCTTGCGGCGGTCATTAATTGCCTGTTCAGACCATTGACCTTCACCATGCAAAAACTTTAAATCGTCTTGCCCCTGGCGGTATAAATTCGAAAAATAACTTTCACAATCCCCGAATAAATCGCGCATTGTGTTTAAAAGGTCATCGTCTTTTGAATAATCTTCAGCCGCCATGGACATATTATTAACTAAACTTGAATATAATTCAAGCTAATTTGAAATAAAAGTTAAGTTCAATTGAATTATATTTACATTGACTGCCAAGAGCCGCCGCCGGAATAGCCGTAAGCAGGCAGTGGCGACGGAGGCCTTTTGTTGTCTCTGCGCTTTACGGCTTGCGCAAGGTACCCAAAAGCATCAGCTGTATCAGAAGCCCAGTCATGCAAGGGCTTTTCCTTAAACTTGCCTTTAGAATCGCTCCATTCATACTGATAGTTTAAAAGAGCATGAATGCCATCTTTGCATTTTTCGCTAATGTAGCATTCTTTTAAAAGCTCGCGGCCTAACTCAATTCTTGCGGAGACACTGCCAACGTTAATGATTTTGTTAGGAACACCTAAAGATGCAAGCTGAGTAGATATACTGCCACCCATGCCAAGTCGCTCATGCGCTGCATCATGGGGCAAGAAGTGGCCTTCATAACGATAGCCCTTGTCTTTAATAACAGCGGCGTAATGCTCTAAGTCTTTTCCGCTTGATTCGTAATGGTCAATAATACGAACTTGAAAGCCAACAACTTGCGCAAACCAGATAGCCGTGCTATCGCTTTTCCCCAAGTCCCAAGCCGTTACAACATCAACGCCGGGCTTGTGAGGAACAGGGCAAATGCGCCCTTCTTTACGCATTGCCTCAACATACGACGCATAAATACCGCCGAAATGCCGTTCATCAAAATCACCTTCCCAAACATGCTGGTACGCTATAGGGTCATTTGATTTCATCGCCAGGCGTTCATCGTTTAGCGTTTTTGGGAAAAAGGGATTGTCTGCCCAGCTAACTTTTTTTACATACATACGCTCATCAGCGTTTGACACAAAGTTAACAAAGGTCGGGTCAGTCGGATGCTTTGGGTTAAAGCTTACAATAATCTCTGAATCTTCTTTTCGAATTGTAGGTATAAGAACTTCCCATGATGTTTGGGAAACTTTCTCGGCCTCCTCTACCCATACTTTATCCACGCCTTCCATTGATTTGATTTCTGTTGCGTTGTGCTTTAATCCCTTAAAGAAAAACTCAGTGCCGTTAGCGCCTTTTATCGTGCTGTTTTGCACGGTGTAAAAACTAGATAAATTATGCTGGTCTATAATATCGGATAAAAGTTTATGAACAGAATCAACAATCGACCCCTGCAATTCACGCGCACACAAAAAACGCATTGGGCGGCGTGTGCCCTCAATAATTAAATATCTTGCAATGTTGTGAGATTTAGCACCGCCACGACCACCATAAAAAACCTTATAACGTTTTGGGTCAAACAAGCCCTCAAACGCTTCAGGTATCTGAATTTTTGGTTTTAATGAATGCAACTTCAAGTCCCTCTAGCTTTTCGCCTTCATTGTCCGCAAGCTTAAGCAAAGACGCATCGCCGTATTTTTTAGCCTTTAATTTTGACGCAACCCATTTTCTAGAATCAATTTGAAGTTTTGCTTTTTGCACCTCTTCAAGTGTTGCGTTGTCCGCAATATCAACAATTTCATCAGCGTAATACTCGGCTTGCGCCTCCCTGGCTTTGGCGTACTCTATATGAAATTCAGGGTAAATGGCCAGCCACTTACAAACCGCACCAACAACAGGCATTCCCTCTTGTGCGCAAATTTGACGCAAAGACTTACCGTTTGCTAGTTCGTCGCATATCTTTTGTGTGACTTCTTCGCTGTACTTTACAAACTTTGCAAGCTTCCTGGCCATTAAATATCCGTGATGGTTACAGTTGTTTCGCCAGGAATAACGTTAGGGAATTGCACAACCAAATTTGCAGGGAGTGCATAAGTGGCACCCGCGCCAAGATTTACACCGTCCAAAGCTGATAGGCTAACAGTCGCTTCAACTGTTGACCAAACACTAACATACTGCGCACCTACTGGAGCTGCCGCTGTTGCAACTCCGCTTGATGTAACAACATGATTGGCAACAGGGTTGCCTTCCGTTTGCATCAAATCGCCCTTGATTGTTTGTGATGGTTGCATCCAATTAACATATCCAGCCATAAAATAAAATCCTATTTTTAATATTGTTCTTTTACAATATAGGATTTTATTTAAATTGTAAAGCCATCATAAGGGAAAGTTTAACGTTTCAAGAAACCCACAGAATAAACCCATGAATAACTGACACGGGGAAAAATAGCAGGCTAGCCAAAAGAAAGCCCCAGGCATTCGTTGCTAAACACACAACAATATGCGTAAAACAGGCGGCAATGCACAAAAACGCAAAAATTATCGATAAAAAATTATACATTGTTATTCCCCTTTAACTTAAGCCATCCTTTTAAATTAAATTGTGGCACGTCTTTGCCTTCTATTTCTAGATTTTCTTGCCGATAGTCACAATATTTGTTAAATTGCTCTGCTGTTGCGTCGTAATTAAAAAACTCAACAATACAAGCCAGATTAAAAAAATGTTGATTTTCGCAGCATAAAGTTCCGCCAATTTTATCTTCTAACCAACAGCATTCATCTTTTTCGTAACCCATCTTTTTTACAAACAAGTCTGCCAGCGCTTGTGTTTCTTCTTTCCAGTCGTCAAAAATAGTTCTCATTGCTATTCCCCCTTTGCCTTTGCGATTGCTTTGTATGCTGCCTCATATTCTGCGCCGTCAGGGTATCCGTTAACTAACCCCTCTAAGGCATCCAGCAACTCAATCTTTACATCATTGTTGTTTACTCCTAAAGTTCCGGAC
>Ga0209336_10000725_pt1 | contig 16676 bp, 28 predicted proteins | sample LinPmetageLP32_FD_184042 | JGI IMG/M metagenome (GOLD analysis project Ga0209336, IMG submission 184042) | Marine viral communities from the Pacific Ocean - LP-32 (SPAdes) (version 2) | ecosystem: Environmental > Aquatic > Marine > Oceanic | place: Pacific Ocean | collected 2009-08-23 | reverse complement strand
TTAGGCCCTAACTTGAATAATGAGACACAAAGCGAAGGCTTAACTTTTACTGAAAAAATGAATGCAGATAAAAAAAATGTTGACCCTTGGGGGGATGAACTCCCATTTTAAAATAAAACTATGACATTTATAGAACGCAGCCTTTCAATAATAGATCAACGGGGCGAGATCGCAAAAAATAATTTAGGAAGCTTTATAACTTCTAAGATCGTAGACGAGACAACAAAAGAACTTAAAAATAAAATCCTTATGCTTTTGGTGATAGAGGGCGTAAGACTTAATTAAACATACACCGTACAAAACGGGGTTTATTATTTGAAACTTAAAAACAGTTAGAAAGATTATGAGTCTTAATTACGACAAACAAATAGAAAAAAGCATGCAAGCTATGGAGGAATTTAGAGTTTCCGAATTTTTAGATAAACCCGTTGTTTATGCAAAAGACAAATATAACGGGCGTTTGCTTGTTTATAGTAAGGGTGAGCATGCCGATAAAATTATAGAGTTTATAGAAAGTTTAAAGTAATATTAACAACAAAATTAGAAAGATTATGAAGGTCGAACTAAAATTAGGAGTTACAAGATCAGAAACAACAAAAAAAGTTGATTTATCAGAATACGGAATGACAAAAAAAGAGTGGTTAAAGATGGATGAGTCAGAAAAACAAGATTGGCTTTATGAAAATATTATTTATCAATTTGATTCTCCAGCTTGGGCTTTAGAATCAATTCAAGAACTTAATTAACAACAAAATTAGAAAGATGGAAGAAGAATTGAATTATTTAAGTGAGAAGCTAGAGTACATAGAAATCGAAATAGACATCTGTAAAGCATCATTGAATTGTCATGTAAATTCACAGCAAGCAAATAGTTACTACAAAGAGAAAGCCGCTAGCCTTGAAAAAGAAAAGCAGCTACTCAACAACATTTTATCAGCATTAACAATTAACGAATTTAACAAATAAATTAGAAACAATGAGTGATTTAAAATTAACAGGAAGAGTATTAGCAATTATGGACAAGCAACAAGTAAACGATAAGTTTGCTAAAAGAGAGTTTGTAATTGAGACAGATGACCAATACCCACAGCAAGTAAAGTTTGAGCTAATGAACGCAAAATGTGAGGACATCGACAAACACCAGTTAGGGCAAACAATAGACGTACATTTTAACGTAAGAGGCAACAAGTGGACGAACAAGCAAGGCAAAGACGTGTACTTCGTAAGCCTCACCGCTTGGAGGTTGGAAAGTTCAGGAGGAACGGAAACTTTTGCAGCAGCAGCAGAACCGCCAGCAGATGATGTAGTTACCGACCTTCCCTTCTGATAATCAAGTAGTTACGCCATGTTAGCGACATTCATGTCGTCGAGTGTTAAAAATAAAGGTGGGGGAATTTGTATATATACGCTTTTTTTACCTATCTTTGATGTACATCGGGTTGCAGCCGATAAAAGAAATTCAACGCATTCATTTAATCAAGCTCTGCAACGGCTTTTTTGAGTGGGTGCGTTTTTAGTTTAAATTATTAAGTTATGCCAAATCATGTAACAAGTTTAATGGAAATTAATGGCTCTAAACAACAAATAGAGGAAATTAAAGAAAAGATTGGTTCAATTGTACAGATTAACGGGGGAGATTCTAGTTTTTTGTTCCCAGATTTTAATAAAATTATAAAAATGCCAGAAGAGCTTAATATTTCTTCTAGAAGCGATGGAGATACAGGCTATTGTGTTATAAAAAGAACAAATCTTTCAAGGTTTAATGATTTGAGATTTGCGCAAGATTGCTATGATCGCAAGTCAATTGAAGAAAAAGTAAAATGTATTGAGCTTGGTTTAAAATATGTTAAAAATGAAATAAAACATGGTCATAAAACTTGGTATGATTGGAGTGTTGCAAATTGGGGTACAAAGTGGAACGCTTATGATTGTTTACAAGTAAGTGAAAATGAGTTTTCTTTTCAAACAGCTTGGAACGCTCCTATTAATATTTTTAAAAAAATAGCTGTTATGTTTTCTTCCATTAGTATTACTGTAAAGTATGCAGATGAAGACACAGGAAGCAATTGTGGAATGGTAACTATTGAAAATGGTATTTTTGATTTAAAAATATTAAAAAATGGAAGTAAAGAGGCTTATGAGCTTGCTTTTGAGTTAAGCCCAGATAGTAAACAGTACTATAAGTTTACAGGTGAGACCTATGAGTATATTGAAGAAGAAGAATAAACAACCCCCGTTCAGCTCCTAGCGAAAGTTAGGAGCGTTTTAAAAAATAAAAAAGGGCGGAGCTCCACCAGTTTTAAAAAACGTGCAAAGGTGGGGCTTGTAGCTTTTTGCAACAAAATAACAATATAACAACATGGAAAATAAAGAGTTAATTAAGCAGTTGAAAAGTGTCGGGTTTGAGTTTGATGATCCAATGGATGATTCGTACATGATCCTAAGAAGTGAAAAAGATGCGTCTTTTGTTCGTTACGTACCAAGTAAACATTGGCTTCTTTTTTTTAAATCTTCTTCTTCTAAAGCTCATTACTCTGATTACTTTAATACATTTGCTCAAATCCTAGAAGCCATCAAGGAGTACACAGGAGTAAACCTCACGCCAAAGAAAAGCAAGCGAGAAGAGATCGAAGAGCTTAAGACGAAAGTCGAAAGCCTGGAGGACGCAATAAAAAGCACAAACAGAGTTCTTGAAGAGCTAAATATTAGTATTAAAGCACGTGGACGTATATGTTTGCAAGATACGCTTAAGCAAGAAGCAGAAGAGCTAAAGACAAAAGTCGAAAGCTTGGAGGACGCAATAAGAAGCCAAAATAAAGTTATTGAGGAGCTAAACATTAGTAAGCCCTTAGAAGTAGCTAAAGAGATCGCTAAATTAGCTTTAAAGCTCAAAGAAATGGAACTTTCAAAGACGTTTGAAAATGGCGGTGCTATTGGAACGGCTCATGGTGGTGAAAGTGTGTTAAGTAAGGCAATTTTAGATAAGATAAGAACGCCCGAAAAAGAGCAGGAAAAGAAAGCGTTTAAAGTTGATGATAGGGTGGTGGTAGTGGGAAATTATGACGATGCTCGTGATGGAGATATTGGTTTTGTAATAACAACGCCTAGTAAGTATGCAGCACCAGAATATTATGTAGAATTTCACGGGATGATAACTTGGGTGCATGAGGATAACCTAGAACACGCACCAGAAGAGCAGGAAAAAGAAAAGGCTTTAGAGTTTGGTAAAACTGCCGAGTTACTTTATACGATAGATTCCGACTATTGCGAAGGGGCTGTGGTTTTGGTTTGTGACACTATGAAAGCAGAAGGTTGTGTGTCTGTGATCGTAAATGGAAGGGGTGGAAAAACTATTGATACAAAATATTTAAAACCCCTGTAAATTGTATATATATGCTTTTTTTCGTATCTTGTAAGCATGAAGAAATACGAATACGTGGCAAGGGATAAGAGATGTAGTAAATTACGGCACGGGGTGGAGTGCTACCCCTGCCTTTTGCAAATACCGTTAGAGGTTAAAGAGGCGGCACGATTGCAGGGGGAAACGGTGACGGATTTTATGTTCAAATTAGCATTAAAGGAATTAAAAGAAATTAGAAAGAATGAAATTAAAAGAAAGAGTTAACAGGTTAGAGCAGAATAATGCTTCATTGTTTTATAAAAATCAAGCTTTTAATCGTGAGTTTTCGGCATTAAAACATGACTTATTTGTACTTCAAGACGAAAACGAGAAACTGAAAAAAGAACAACAAGAGTTTCAAGATGAGCTAAAAAAAGAGATAGACAAGATTAAAGCTATGAAGCGCTTTAACCGTTTTTGGGCTTCTCTGAAATTGCTCTGGAGCTTGATAAATACGATAGAACAAGGTTTTAAAGAATAGTCTATTATTGGGAGTTTAATTGAGGTCGTGCGGCTTAGGTCGTGCGGCTTTTTGAAACGTCACCTTAGCTTAATTGGTAAAGCATTACTTTGTCTAGTATGTATGTAGGTTCGAGTCCTACAGGCGACACAATAAAAAAGCGCATCGGTTTAAAATAGATATAAAGCCTACCTGCGAAAACAGGGAATTGTGAGTTAAAGTCTCGCTGTGCTATCAGGGTTGTATCCAATTGGCAAAGGAATAAGCTGATCACTTAGGGTAAAACCGAGCAGGTTCAATTCCTGCCAACTCTGCCAAGTATATTAAGTGTTATTATGTTGTTTTGTAAAGGCGTAATGTGTGAGCGTTGCGCCTGTTTTAAATTAGAAAGAATGAATAAGGAAGAAATACAAAAGCAGATTGAAGCGGTTAGGGGGTTGGTAAAGGGGTTAGAACTTTTAGAAAAAGCAATAGACGACGCAGGGGGGTATGGAGAGTGTATGGTAGAGTTAGATACTATTGAACAGTACACTAAAGACCTTACCCAAACATTACAACCCTATTTAAACGGGGAAAAACTGGAAGTGTAATGAGGTATTTTATTTACACCACTAAGAAAGAATCTATCTTTGTAGCTTGTAAGAGAATTATAAAAAATAAGCTATTTGGAATTAGTAAGGCGGTACATGTTGGAAACAAAAGTACAATTATTAAAACCTACCAACCGACACAGGATAGATTTATAGATGAAAGCTTGAACTTGGAAAGTGTAAAACCTGCATGTTTTAAAGAGGTTTTAAATAATGCTGAACAAATAGAGTTTATACACAAGCAATGTAAAGAGATTAGAAATAAATACTAATGAAGTTATATAATTTCCATAATGAGACCTTTGAAGTAGAATTAGAGTTTTTAGTCCTAAAGAATGACAAGAATACTAAGAAGGTAGTAAACCATTTACAAAAACGTGGCTTTGATCTATCCGATTCTAAAGAGTTGGTAAATCATGCTGCTTTTTGTACTGAGGTTTTGTCAGGTGGAGTTATTTTAATTTTCATTAACTTAGACATGTTCACAACCTGCAAAGGTGGTAAGATTGAATCTATAATGTATTTGCAACACGAATGCAACCACTTTAGACAACGAACGTTAGAAAGTATACACGAGACAGTCGATAAAACCGACCTAGAAGCACACCTTAGAATATCTGATTGGGCTTTTAAAAAGTGTATGAGTACAAAGTTTTTTAAATCATTATTGAAATGACAGAGCAGCAAAACAAAGCACTAGTAAAAGATTGCTCAAAGTTTGCATCTAAATTTAAGTCTAAAGAAGAGTTTCGTAAATGGTGTGAAGAAGGCACGAAAAAGGATTTAGAATGTGCTTTACGAGCGTTTGAAGAGTCAGAGGCTTTGAATGGTGTACAATTATTAATGAGGTGCTAAAAAGAAAAGACAATGGCTAGACTAACCAAAGAGCAGAAAGAAGAAAAGCGATTTATTAAGCAGCAACAAAAAGAGTTTAGGGCCTATCAAAGAAAAGTAATCAAGAAACTCAAAAAGGCCGTAATGACTAAGGCTATACGACTGGAGTTAATCGCAGATCTTGACCATTGTAACAATATAGATTTAATTCATTATCTTGCAACATTAGCCGAGTTCACAAGCGATCATAGTTATATTGAAGTTATTAACAAATGGCTGGAGCTTGAAACAACAGCGTACAATTATTCGTTAATAGTGTACGTGCCTGGTAAAATGCAGGAAGTGACAGAGGCAATAACAAAGCATCATAATTTTTTAGAGCTTAGAGCAAAGTTTATAAAACCAAAAGAAGATGATTAAAATAATTTTAGCTTACGTTTGTTTAATGTCTGGCTTTCTTGTAGCTACGAATGGGAACGACCTAGAAAGTGAAACGCCATTACATCTACATTACAAAGAGGGTGTGAATATATGGCTACAGAAACTTAACAGAGATAGTGTATTATTGGCCGTTGCTATTAGGTTTAATGAAGAGGGCGGCAATGGTAGTGAAGAAGACCAAAAGGCATACAATGACTATTTATACACCTTAGCTCAAAATGTGCAGTATGATAGGTTTATTATAAGAGAGTTGAAAAAGAAATAATTTAATAACAACATAAGCGAGGGAAGCTATGTAAAATAGTTGAATTGCCGTTAAAATAACGAAAAAATAACGGGGATGGGGAAATTTGAAAAAGGGAATAATATAGCAAAAGGAAGGCCAAAAGGTTCTAAAAACAAAGCTGGTCAAGCTATAAGAGAAAAGATAACTACATACTTAACTGATGAAGGTTATACAGACTTAGTTAATGAGATTAGATCGTTAGAGGGTACGGATAAAGTAAACGCATTACTCAAATTAATGAAGTTTGCCGTACCAGAGTTGAAGTCTATTGATATGACAGCAACAATAGACGAACCCACCAAACACAGAACGCCAGAAGAGATACAACAAGATTTAAAAGAGTTAAATGGCGAATAAGGCACAATACATACAAGAACTAAAACAAGAGCTTAGAGAGTCATTAGAGCATGAATTAAAGATAGCTAAGGGTAGAACTGAAATGTCAAGTTTTGCCCCTGCTGTGTTTATGGGGTATAGTGTTGAATGGTTTCATAAAACCGTATGTGATGCTTTAGATAGGTTATCAAAAAGGGAAATAAGAAAGTTAATGATATTCGTACCGCCTCAACATGGTAAAAGTACACTATCTAGTGAATTGTTTCCTGCAATGCTTTTAGGTAAAAACCCAAATGAGAAAATAATAATAGGCTGCTACAACAAAACTAAAGCGAGTGAGTTTGTAGTTAAGGCAAAGAAGATTATTAAAACGCCTGAATATAAAGAGCTATTCCCAGAGACTAGTGTAGATGGTAAGGACACAGATACCTACTTTGAAGTAAATAGCGGCAAAGGTTTTGTAAAAGGTGCTGGTATGGATTCTGGAGTAACTGGAACGGCTGCCACTTGTGAAATAATAGACGATCCATTTAAGGGGCGTAATGAGGCCAATAGTATTACAATGCGTAATAGGGTATGGAACACTTTTAATGATGATTTTGCAACAAGGTTAAGCGATGACACAGGAATAACACTAATGCTGTTTACTAGGTGGCACGATGACGACATAGCAGGGCGTATAATAGATCCTAACAACCCACACTACGATGAAGAAGAAGCGAAAGAATGGACTGTTATAGTATTGCAGGGCCTAAAAGAAAGTGCTAAGCCTAGTATAGCCACAGTAGACATAGACGACCCAAGAGAAGTAGGACAGGCCCTATGGGAGGTAAAGCACGGACGTAAGAAGTTAGAAAAGATTAAGCGAACAAGGCCAACAAGTTTTTATAGTTTGTTCCAGCAAGTGCCAACCGTTCCCGATGGCGATATGATCAAAAAAGAATGGTTTCCTATTATGCGACCCAACGAGCTACCTTTTAACATGGATAGTGTTGTATGGGATTTGTGGATAGATGGCGCATGGACAAAGAAAGAAACCGATAAGCGAAAGAAAGCAAACGATCCAGATGATACAGGTGTCAGTTATACCTATTACGACAAAAAGAAAAATCTACTTTACATTAGGCACGTATCTGGAGTAGCAAAAGAAATAGAGAAACTTTTGCCTTACTTAGATAGTCACGCAAAAACCAACGGAATAACAAACCGTTCAAAAGTTCATGTTGAAATGAAGGCATCAGGTTTTGCTATTAAGCCTCTTTTGTTTGACAAAGGATACAATACAGTAAGAATTAATAATAAGCACGTGTCATTAGGTAAATTTAACCGAGTAGAACAATGTGAACCATTCTTAGCGAGTAATAGAGTAATACTAATACAAGAGCGTGGCTCAAATTGGATAGAAAAGTTCATGCAACAATGTACAGCGTTTCCGAATGGATCACATGATGATTTAGTAGACGTACTAGCCTATCCTGTTATGAAACACTTTGTTTCAGTTCGTAGAAATGCTAAAACAAGTCTAAGAAATTAACAATTGTTTCAATTTTGAATAAAATGTTTCAATTTTGCAAACAAATAATAAAAAATATCGTATCTTAGTGTAAATATTACAATACGATAAAAGCAAAAAGTATGTCTTTTAAACTTACAGCAAACAATTTCAACAATGGTCAAGGGTACGTAGTAGCACCTTTGGTGGCTTCGTTAATGCTGTTTAGCTCCTTAACGGCCCCTGTGTCAATTGCAGATATGAGGGCAGCACTAGAAGCAGGACAGCCGCAACCGTTTGAAAATGACGATTGGAATATATTTGTATCTCAGTTGGCAGCCGTTCAGTTAGATACAAGCGTTTTGACTAGTGCAGAGCGAGCAGTATACAATACATTGATAGCAACGGCTAGCCCACCACCAAGTACAAGATGTTGTAGTAATGTTATCCCAAGTTTAGGAGATGGACTTACACAAGGTTATTTGTATTCAAGAGCAGGCGCACCTACACAGGTAGCTGTGGAGTTCCATGTAGACAAGTCTTACAGTTGTGATATAGCAACTATAGAGGTTACTTTAAACGCTGTAGGAGGCGCACCAGCCGCAAGCCCTGTTTTGTTTAATGTAAACTTTGCTAATTGTAACGACTTAGGAAAGGCTATTTACTCTTATTATTGGGCCACCTTTACTAGTTCACCAGTTGGACTAGATTATACTTTTGAGGTAACATACAAAGACGCTAATAGCAATATAATTGCGGCATACGTGACTAGTTATAATGTAACAGTACAATAAAAGCAATAAATTAATTTTTAATACTTAAATACAATATTATGGCGAATGGATGTAATTGTCCTAAAAGCACAGCGATTGGAGACGTAGACCCGACAACATGTCCAGAGGATCTAGGACAATTGCAAAGAGTAGCTTTTATTAGAGCAGGACAACTAAAATTTGATACAGTAACACCAGCTAATAACATTCCTGCTACTATCTCTACAGATTTAGTAACAGAGGAAGCAGCTTATAAAACTTTGAAGCTGGCAACGGATGACACACATTTAGTGTTTTTGCCTTTGTTTGGTGGAGATCCTATTTCTACCCCAGGAGATGAAAATACATTTGGAGGTAATGACAATAGCACTTTAAATGGTGCTGTATATCACGAAGGATTTAACCCAGATACATTTACGGCACGTTTTGACCAGTTAACAGCGCAACAAACAGCGCAAATTAGAGAGTTAAAATGTGAAGATTTAGAGGTTATTTTTGTTAATGATGAGGGTAAAATTATCTTTTTACGTGATGGCGATAATTTACAAGGTTTCCCTTTAGCTAGTGTACCCACTTTGGCTGGTCGTAATGTTAACGGCTTTGGTGCTAGAGATGGTAACGCCTTTAAATTTCAACTATTCCACGGGTGGGATGCTAAATTTGAAAAGGTTATACCAACCGATTTTAACGCACTAACATTCTAGTAAATGGAAAAGGTTATACTTGTTCGTAACAATGTTGAGCGTGAGTTCAATTTTGAGCATGCTTTAGCAGTATTACGAGCAGACAATAAAAAAGAGTTTAAACCAGTAGGTAAATATAAATTTGTAAATAATGAGCTTATCGTCAACACAAGCTTTGGAGATGGTGAAAAACCCACCAAACCAAGAGCAAGTAAAAAAGGGAAAGGAGTATCAAAGCGAATTGCGGATACTGACCAAACCGTATGATGGTAAGAGCATACAAAAAGAACAAGCTTGGAAGGACACGAAAAACTATTTAAGGCACGTACTAACTTCTGATAAGTACGAAGCTATAATGAAGTTTTTCACATTTCCTTTAGAGATTGTAAACGTTTCAAATGATATTTTAACTGACTTGTATAAAGTTTTTCAAGGTCGCAATAGTTCTTTTGATGTCCAATACCCTAACGAACGTTTTAAGGAAATAGGGCAAGCCGCATTAAATGAACTAAATGTAAGACATTGGATAGAGGTAAAAGGAAAAGAGGTTTTGAAAGCAGAGCCAAACAGCGTAGTAGTAGTGGACATAGACGAAGAAGGAAAAGCGGTTTTGGTTCTGGTTTCAAATGAAAAGATATTAGGGTATACACAAACAGATAAGGGAGCGTTTGAAACAATTGTATTTTTACATTCTGTAGGATCTGACAACATAGGAGACTATAAGAGAATTGCTCTTTATGACAATGAGAAATATAGGGTTTATTTTGTTAGAAATGGTGTTTACACTTTAGAGATAGAAGAAGATCATAGTTTGGGCTATTGTCCTGCTAAATTCTTTTATGATAATCCTTTACTTAATGAACACTTGTTTAGTCGCTCTATTCCTTTGTCAAATACAAGAGGCGTTATGTTGCAATGGGAATTGTTTCAAAAGTTCTTGTATTATGCTGACCATTACGGGGCCTTTCCTGCTATGGAATTTGCGGATACGGCATGCGATGAAGAAGGCTGTGAAGGTGGTATAATTAAAGGTTCTGCTATACTTGGAGAAGATAACGAACTAATAAGTTATACAGAAGATAAAGAGTGCGGCACGTGTGCAAGTAAAACCTTTATTGGGCCTGGTACGGCAGTTGGTATTTTTGTTGGTCAAGATAAGGAGGACCAAGATACAAGAGGCGTTTTAAAATTTGTTACTCCTGATACTAAGTCTTTAGAATACGTAAGCAATAGACAACTAGAACGTGAAAACTTTATTAAAGTTAATACAGTAGGTTTTAACAATGTAGTGACTAAGGAGGCCGTAAACGAACAGCAAGTAAGAGCTTTGCAAGAAAGTAAATTAAAGCCGTTGTTTGATATTAAGATCCATTTAGAGGATTTATATACATGGATAGTACAAACAGCTACAAAAGTTATTTATGATGTAGATGTAAAAGTGTCTGCTAACTATGGTACTGAGTTTTTCGTATTAACTGAGAACGACATATTACTACTTATACAAGAAGCTAAAAAGGCTGGTGTACAGTCTACAGAGATTGCAGAACTAAACTACTTGTTAGCACATACAAAGTACAAGAACGACCCTCATAAGGCCGAAAAAATGCGTATAACGTCAGACTTAGAACCTAGTGCATTCGATACAAGGGAAGAGGTAGAAAAGAAGTTTGCGGCACGTATGATGACTAGAGAAGACTATTATTTACATCTTAATTTTACTGACCTTATAAATAGGTTTGAGCGTGAAAACGGGAGCTTGGTATTCTTTGGCTCAGAGTTGACTTATGATAGGAAAATAGAAAGAATTAGAACGACATTAGATTTTTACATAAACCAAAAGTTACCAAATGAAATTGATAACACCGAACAAGCACAAGCAAGCCCTCAAAGAGATACAAGGACTGAGGCTTAATGATGAAGTATTAGAAGCTATTAAGAAGATACAAGAATCTGAAAAAGATTACTATTTCTTTTTAGGGATCAAGGCTAGAAAATCAAAAGACGAAATGTCTATGGATTATACAGCTAGTCCGCAGTTTCTAAATGTCAAATCATACGACAAAATGAAGAAGCAAATGCAGGAACAGCGTTTTAAGAGCCTGTTTGCGGATAAGTTTACTAAAGTTGTTTTGTTACACGATCCACTTTATAAAGCTCCAGTAGTAAAGAAAAAAGAAGCTGTACAACAACCAGCAGAAGACAAATAAAAGCATTTTAAAACATTAATAACGAGGGAAGTTATGAGTGAAGAAAACAAAGAGACTCCAAACGTATTGGAGCAAATAGAAGCCTTAAAAAGTACTGACGAGTTTCAAACACTACTAAAAAATAGTAATGAAACTTATTGGAAAGAAAAAATAGGTAGTGAAGTGTCAAACTTGCACGGCTTATACGATACTGTTTTAGAGGACACTTTAGGAATAAAGAAAGATCCTAACAAAAAGAGTACAGAGCAGCTAAAAGAGGTTCTTAGTAGCTTATCTAGTGAGTTAAACACTTTAAAAGATAAGCAGGGGAAAGGGAATAAAGAGGAGCAAAGCAAGAACAACGAAGAGTTAGAACTTTTAAAAGGAAAGTTACAGCATTTAGAACAAACTATTAGTGAGAAAGACGAAGCTTTAACTAATCTAAAAGCTAAGAATTTACAAGGGAAAGTAAATTCTAGCATAGATACGGCTTTGGCTGGTAAAACTTACAAGCCATCATATAGTGATGAAGACCTAAAAGAATTAATAGATTTACGCAAATCTAGGTTAATTAAGCGTTCTAAGGTCATTCAAAACGAAAGCGGCATGAGTAGTATTGTGTATTATAAAGACGCTGAAAAAACAAAACCTTATCTAAACACTATAGGCGACCCAATGACTAGTAAGGAGGTTGCAGATATAGAGTTTGGGAGTTTGTTCTTTCAACAAAAAAAGGGCGGGAACACATCGCCTGACAGCCAAGCAACAGCGCAGGGAGACGTTTTGACTATGGACATGTCGAAGATTAACACAAAAGCAAAATTTTACGCTGCAATTAATCAAGCTTTACAGGCTAAGGGAATCGCCTCAACTCATCCAGATTACAAAAAAATTAAAAAAGCAACTCACGACTTTTACGAAGTTGGTAAGTTGAAAATGATGTAAAATTTATTAATTATGACAATGTTTGCAACCATCTTACAGGATATTAGAACTAATTATTCTGAGAGATTAGATAAATTTGAGAATAGAGGGCCTAAATTCCAACTATTAAACAAAGCAGTAGAGAATACAGCTAGCCCACGTGGTATTATTTCGCCAGATGTAGTACAGGCGGCTGCCGCTTCTTGGGGGCGTGGGATTGAAATTCCTGTTATCAGTCCAACGGCTGATTCAGTAGGTACAGGTATTACTTGTAGCCCAGCAGGAATAGAATTAGTGACCGACTTAGTAGGTATTTCTTGGACTACTATTAGTTATGCGTTTAAAATGCAACCAGCTAAGAACGACCAAAACGACATTAAATACCCTCAGGAGTTTACAAACAAATACATTAACGGTATTCGTGCAATTGGCAAAACTATTGAGGATTTAATTGACACAAATCTAACCTCTAACATTACGCCAGCAGCACAGTATAACTCCAGTTATGTTGGTACAGGTAACCGCTACCCTTTTACAGCTAATGTTATGGGTGTGTCTTTGGCTAACCATGACGATTTCTTCAATGATGCGCCAGACATTTTAGAGGCTGACGATTTAGAAGGGCCTTATGATGTTATTGGTTCAACTAACATGCGTTCTTTACTTGCAAAAATTAGAGCGCAAGGCCCAACGAATGCTGAAAACAAGTCTTATCAATTTGAAGATGACCCAATGTTTAACTTTATTACAAGTAATAGAGTAACATTGACACCAACAACCGCACAGGCTTCTATGTACATTATGCCTGAGGGTTCTTTTGGTATTGTTAACCGAGTTCGTCCAGATTGTGAGGCAGAAAGAATGGCAGGAGTTAAACAGTTTGGAGTAGTAAGAAATGAACCTACTTTAGGGCTTGACTTAGGTACTATTTCATGGACTGATTGTCAAGCTTTAAATGCTGTGACAAACAATGCACAAGATACTGTAGGAGTTGAAGAGTATCACCAAATGGAGGTAATGATAGGACTTTTAGTCCCTTACTCTAACTTTGCTAGTTCTGGTGTATCTTCTGTTATTCGTAAAGCGGATTTCTTGAAGGTGTAAGAAGGCTTTTATTTTATGTAATTATATATTGGGGCTTGTTATACGTAGCAAGCCCTTTTTTTAAAAATGTTTTGTATGTTGTACGATCAAAGAACGGTAATAGAATTAAAAAAGGTTTTAGGTTGGAAAGATGAACTTTGGACTGGTGTACCTGCTTTGGGATCTGCTTTAAATGATACCGAAATAGGGCAATATTATCAAAACGTACATAGTGCTTTAAGGCTTGATTACATAGACGCTTTAAAAGAAAGAAATAGAGACATAACAGAGTATTTAGATACTGTAGAAACGGAGGCAATACAAACACTATTGAACACCATTCAAACTAGTAGACAACTGGGTAACGATGGGAATACAATAAGCACAAACGATGTTATCTATGAGTTAGGCCATAAGACAGCAAGTCTAACTAATGAAAGTAGGTTTTGTGGTGTTATGTTCCAATTGAAGCACCAAACAGGCATAAGCGCAGTAATTAACCGAATAGGCTTGTATTTGACCAACTCCGTTGCTAACTTAGATTTGTACTTATTTCATTCTAGCCAAGAACAAAAGATTAGTACTTATCAATTCACGACCACTAAAAACAATTCTTTTAGTTGGCAGGAAATAAGAATACAATTAGAACATGATACTTCTAGTATTGCTGGCGGTACTTGGTATTTAGGTTATTACCAAGATGATTTAGGGGCGTTAGCAACACAGGCAGTTGGGTATACGGCTATGAATTGGATTAACGGCTATTGCGGCACGTGTGATGGAGGCATCAAACAGGCTAAGTATGAAACTATTTCAAGTAAAATAAGCATGACAGGCTTTTATGTTCCTAGTGCATCCTTACCGGGAGACAAAAACGAGTCTTTTGATCCTAAAGTTGTTATTAAGACTAATACTAATAATTGGGGCTTTAACTTTAATATTAGTGTAGGCTGTAACCTTTCGCAGTTCTGGATTGACAACCGTAGGACTTTAGCTAATTGTATTGGTCTTAGTGTAGCTATGCGAGTTTTACAAGATATGAAATTTAGCAGTCAAATAAACAACATTGAACAAAGTGTTAGAGTTATGATTGTTCGAGACTTGGAAGGGGCCAGCGATACGGGCGCAATGCCATTGCATGAACAACTAAGCGAGGCTATAAGGGGCCTTAAATTAGATGAAGGCAATTTACATAAGGACTGTTTACCATGTGCAAGAAAACCTAAAACAAGATACAAAGCAATAGGATAAATGAAGGCAATAAATGATTTAATAAAAAAGGTTAAAGCTATGGAGCGATCCATAAACCCGACCATAAGAAAAACTATTAATTCTAATAAAAAAGCCATAAGAACGCAAATAACAGAACGTCAATGGTATTTAGGAGTGGACGCAGACAACGAAGTTATCGAACCATTTTACACTCCTTTTACTGTAGAGCTGAAAAATTTAGCTGGTCAATTGTCAGACAGGGTAACATTAAGAGATACGGGCGCACTATACAGGAGTATAACAGTAAAAGCACACAAAGAAACAGTAAGTTTCGATACTAATAGGCCCTATTTTGATAAGTTACAGGATAAGTATGATAACAACAGGCTGTTAGGATTGAACGAAGGTTATATAAATAAATTTGCTAAAGAAGAGATACTACCAAACGTAATAGATAAATTTAAACAAATACTTTCTAAATGAGTGTACAAAATCCAACAATACCGACACCTACCCAAGCAAAAGGAGTAGACGCTGTAATACTTGATTTGCAGACACATTTAGATACTAGTTTAGTATGGTTGTCTAATGGAATGGGGCGAGCTTATCGACTATCTAAAATTAAAAACGGTAATAATTTAATTTATTTACCTGAGGTGTATTTAGGTGGTGACAGATACCGCTACTTTGCAGCAACTCCAGACAATGACAAGAAAGGACAAAGTTTATTTTTTACGGATACTAGCACTTTTCCTAACCAGCAATTAGGGTTTTATGGTATAAAAGAATTTGATTTAAGTATTATATTTAGTGCTAATTTATCTTTAATTGATGACACACTACTACAAACGGAGGATTTCACAGAGCATCTAATTATTGACGTACAAGAGGCCCTAATACGTGGCTTATTAGGTAAGTTTTATAAGTTGTCAATAAATGAAGTGCTAACCGACTTTGACGATGTATACAACGAATTTGAAGTATCAAAAGATAGGGGCATAGCACACGCACCGCTAACACACTTTAGATTTGATTGTACTATACAGGTTAGGGAAGATTGCGCCAACATATCATTAGATAGATGCGGAGCGATTAACCAAAACATAAGCACCCAAGAAAAAAACGAATGTATTTTACCTGGTTTAGATTTTAGTAGTACAGATACACAGTCTAACCTAACACCAACACAAATAACGGATTTAAAAGCCTTCTTAGGCTGTCCATAAATAAAAGCAAAATGAATTACGAAACTTTTTTTATCACATATATTGTATTTTGGTGGGCTACTTGCATCTTATACAAAGACAATTTACTACCTAATTACCTATGCGAACAGGGGGAACGCATCGCAACTAGTAAGAATGAGTTATTAGTAAGAATAGGGATTTTATTACAAGAATTATCGACTTGTTTTTTTTGTATGGATAACTGGATAGCTTTGTTTTTGTTTGCAGCTCCTATGGCTGTTTACTTTCAAGATCCTAAACTATTACTTTTACAAATTCTGTACTCTGGAATAAGTACACATTTTAGAAAATAAAAGCACAATGAAAACAATTTACACACAAAATAAAAAGCATAAAGTTGTTATTTATGATTCTGCACACGATCTAACCCCTAGACGATACCAAAAATATAATAAGCATGTAATGGTAGCTGCTGGAGTTGGTGAAAGCTTGGAAGATTACAACGCTAGACAAGCTAAAGCAATTGGATATGTAAAAAGCGAGGATAAAAAAAGCGCATTGATTGAGCTAACAAACCAACAACAATGCGTATTTAATGCTTTGGAAGAGTACAGTCCCTTAAATATGGCCTTTGCTGTTATGGTTCATTCAATAGATGATCAAGTATTTGAAAAGTATGACGAAAATACATTAGAGGAGGTAATAAACAAGCTAGAAGAAGTAAAGCTAACTAAGGGAATGATAAACGAGGCCCTAACAGCAGTAAAAAAAAAATAGGTGACCAGTTGA
>Ga0209336_10000724_pt1 | contig 16682 bp, 29 predicted proteins | sample LinPmetageLP32_FD_184042 | JGI IMG/M metagenome (GOLD analysis project Ga0209336, IMG submission 184042) | Marine viral communities from the Pacific Ocean - LP-32 (SPAdes) (version 2) | ecosystem: Environmental > Aquatic > Marine > Oceanic | place: Pacific Ocean | collected 2009-08-23 | reverse complement strand
ATAACTGATAAAGGGCTTGATGAAAAAAATAGGCTCTGCACTTTGGCGGGATTAAATATTAAATATCAAAGTGAAAACAAAGATTAACTTTCAGTTTTCGCCTTAGTATAAATTTTAGAAAAGATTTTTTTTGCTTCTTTTCTAGTATACATTTCTTCATGGTAAATAAATCGCTCATCGCAATTGCATTTATACCACCGTTCAAAATTCAAAGAGTAAGGCTCTTTTTCTTCATATTTAAAATTAACAACATTCACTTTTGATTTACTTTAATATTATCAAAGTATGCATTAAGTAACATTGAAATTCTTGGGTTTATACTGGCGTGACCCTTTTCAAATCGCGATATCATACTTCTATTTGGTTTTCCATTAATTGAGTAACCAAGAAACTTGGCAACATCTTCTTGGGTTTTTCCGTAAACCTCACGCAAGCTGGCTAATCTTTTTGGTGTCATTTGATTATTCATGTAACTATCTTACCTGTTTATTTGTACAACATCAATGATTCATCTTCTTGATTCTGCCATTGACAATGTTGCAACATTAACTCTTCTTCTTGCATTTCTACTAATTCTTGATGGCGTTTATATTTATAATAAACAAATACCCCTAAAAAGAAATAAAAACTAAGACCAAATACCATATCTTGAGCAAATACTATCCATGCTTCATTAGTAACTAATTGATTTAAATAAATTTCTTCTTCAATCATCTTTCACACTCTGGTACATATTCATCAGGGTCAATGTATGCTGGTCTATTATCTTCATCATCATCATCAGGTTCTTTTGAACAATCAACGCATATATAACCCGCGCTTATACCAATGTCAGGTTCAGCATCAAAGTGCTCAAACTCACCACCGCAACTACAGTTCCAACTTCTAGCAATACTCATTTCAGCTACCTCCTAAAATACTTTCAGTGCCATCAAGCCACATTACTAAAACACTATTTTCGGGAATATCTGTACATGTAACTTCAGATGAAATATCAATCGGCGATTTAGCATCTACTCTTTTAATAAAATTAAGAACTTTGTTAATAGTGTCTTTTGTTGTTTTAGTTCCCTTTATTACTTTTATTGTACTTTTACCCATAAGTAATTCTTCCTACATCTTTTGACATTGCATAATATTTATCTAAATCAAACTCAGGTTTCCACCATTTATCTCTTTCTATCTTTAAACCAAACGGCAATTTTACTTCAAGAATTTCATCTAAACCAACATAGCCAAGCTCAGGGCAACCAAATCCTAAGTCACATAAGCCAAAAAACAACCTAGTTTCAGGGTCATACTCACTCAGCAACCATGTAGCCGATCCACAGGGGTTAAACAATTTTAAATAAGGTTTTTGTTTCTTTCGTTCTTTTATTTGATAGCCATCATATCTGGTAAAATTTTGTTTAGTTAGTTTCTTCTGTATTTCTTTTGTTATTAACTTCATGAATCATCCCTTTTATTTTCGTCAAATATAATCTTATCTTCAAAATCACAAATAACATCTTTATCTAATATAAGGTCATGGCATATTTTTCCGCTCTCTCTGCCAGATAATTCATCTTTTATATTATTAATGCGATTCCAAATTTTGCTTATATTTGCATCACTCATCACATGTCTTTCGTGGTTTAATAAATTTCTTGCATTATACAAAGCATCTTCTAATTCATTAATTGTTAATGTTTTGAAGCTCATAATTGGTACTCCTTCTTTATAAATTTTAGTCATTGATTCTGCTTGTTTTTGAATTTCGTCTGTTAGATTAATCATTTTATGCAGTCTCCACATTTATTGCAGTAGAGTTCATGAGGTCAATACCAGTATCTATTGCTACCTCTTTTTGAAAAGAAACTATTGCTTCAAAAATTCTATCAATATCTTCTGGATTTGCATTTTTTATTGCTAATGAAACTAATTTTTGTCTGGCTATACTTAAGTTTTTGTTAATCATTTACTTATCCTTATATTAATTTATAAATTATTAAAAAAGACCGATTGATTCACTGTCACTAAACAACCTCATGACAACTGGTTTGTAACCATTTGCCTCAAAACGCACCGTAGATACATAGCCATTATTTGCCCATACTGGCTTTCTTTTCCACAAAACATTAAATGTAATGTCTGTATTTCGGCGCTTAAATAACCTTCTAGCAATCGCTAAAGTCGGTTTTTCTACGCCACTGGTTTGTGTAATTGTTGTATTTGCTTTCATTTTATTTCCTTATATCAATTTATCTATCATTAAAAAACTTATCATTACTAACTGTGGAAGTATGAATAATTTAAACAAACCATACATTCCATTTATTACTTCTAAAAAACTATTATTTAATTTATTGTTCATTTCAATTTACCTTTAATCAATTTATGTAGTAACTGTAGCTAATAATGTTTATTATTACAATCATTTTAATGCAAATATATGCAAATACTTTATTAGTTAATTAAATCAAATACTTACGAGTGTAAGTTTTAGGTTTCTTTTACAGTAATGCCGTGAAAAGCCTTCATCATCCGCGCTTTTAAGTTATACATTGAAGTCTTGAAGCCTTTGACATCTTCAACAACTATCTTTTCACCTTCAATGTATCTAAAGTCTGCTCTATAAGTGCAAATTTTTTGACCATTTAAAACAAATTCGTATTTTGGCTGTAACTCAAGATTTTTTATTTCGCCTAATACCTCTAACATTTTTAGGTCAAGATATCTTGATGCTTCTTTTTGAGAATCAAAGACGATACCGTCAACCTTAGTTTTCTTGTTGCGGTATTTGGATGCTCTATTTGTGTATTGAATTGGCATTGTGTTAATTTATCAGTAGGTCATTCACTTTTGCAAGCAATGATTCTTCATCACCATAAGCCGCCGTAAATCGCTTCTTATAAGGGTGTCTTGAAATGAAGGGCGATGTATCGCCGCCAGCACGATGATGCTCAAAACAAAGCGGTATGACGTTTAAATGAGTATCTGGATAGGTTCGTGAGTATGGGTGATGTATTTCAGCGGGTCTATTGCCATATCCGATACTGCGGCAAACGATACAGCCAATATCTAATACGTTTCTTATATGCTTTTTTTCTGTGGCATTTGGCGCTTTTGGTTTACGCGCCATATCTAGTTCTCTCATTTCTCATATTTGCATTTTTAGATTGCCATTCTTTGAAACCTACCTCTACTGATTTTAACTGAATCCTCAAGCCAGATAATGCACCTTTCGCCATGCCATGATTTAGCCTTGCTTGATATAAGTTATCGTCGTTTTCCGCTATTGTCTTTTGCGCACTTATCGTTTTTGCACCACTAGCCATTGCTCGTAATTCTAATTGAGCTTGTAATCTACGAACATCGGCATCACTTTTAAACACAGAAAACTCAGCGTGTTCAATAGCTGATGCTAATGCTCGTATTTTATGTTGCCAAGACTCTACCGCTTCATCCATTATTTAAAATGGTGCTTTCTCGGTAGTAGGCGATCCATTTGCATCAAAACCTACTTTTTCTTCAAAAGTTTGAAAGCCTAAACTCGTGAACGGTGCGCCACTCTTTTCACTGACTTTCGCCCAGCAACCTAGTTTGTAGATTTGACTATTGATAGTAACCTTGCCACCCATCTCTGGTGACTTATCGCTTTTTTTATCTTCATTCAAATGAAGCAGACCAGCAGATACCATAAACTCATATTTGGAATCGCCGTTGTCATTATGGCTTTTGACTATTGCCCCATAATATTTTGTACCTTCAACAGTGAAACTGCCTTTACGCTCAATCGTACTGTTATTTTCGTGCCACAAGTACCCACGCTTTTCATTATCAAACTCTTTATTTTCCATAGCTAATTATCCTATTAATTTATATTCAAACCCTTTTCCATCTTTGATTCTTCTACGCTCAACGGTTTCACCGTATTTTTTTAAATCGTATTTCTTTCGCGCTTTTTCTTTTCTTAGATTTCGGATAGCCGCCGAGATTGACGGTTCACCGTAAAACTTACCTGACTTTGATTTAATCACTCTTTGTAATGACCAATAAGTCCACCATGTTATGCCGTCACGAAGGCAGAGAAAAACCATATCATCTAAACTTAGCTTCTTATTCATCAGCAGATACCTCATAAATATTAGTTAATGATTCTAGTGCTGTTACTATCTTTCCGCTGGATGCCACATTACTACCTTTCGCATCCTTCAAAGCTAACTTGATATTGAACTTATTATTATTGAAATAATCTATGCATCTTTTTGTAGTAGGTTTGCCCATATGCAAACGGCACTGTTCAACATACTTGCTCAAATCATCGGTATCAAAAACAAGATTATCTCGCATTCCCATTAGTTTGTATTTACCTTCAACCTTATCGCGTTGCATGGCGCTTTCCCCATCGTCATCCTTACTGCTAATGCCACAGGCAAGACTCAATGAATATCTACGCGCATACGTCAACGCACCACCGTAGGCTTGCGGGTCAAACTTATCAGTAGGCACTTGTACTGAGCCACTTGATAAAGCGCCACCATGCCCATAAAAAATGGTTTCAACTGATGCACCTCGCTCGTATTCTTTGCTGACTTGCTGGAAATATATACCGTGCTTATTGAATGCTTTTTTAGCGGTTTCAATCACAGCCTCAAGACTTGCGTATTGGGATTTAAAAAACGGATTTTTTGCATCTTTAACCGCATGGTCAATGTCTTTTTGCGCCTCAATTAAATGTTTAATTAAGTCATTATTATCTTTCATTTTATTTTCCTTTCATTTTAATAAAACAGTTTCTTTGCGCCAATAATTTCATTAGCGCCCCACGAATCCCACCAGTTATCATTACTCAAATTAGGTTCAAGATTTGATAGCTGACAGACTTCTCTTATATCATTACTAACACTCAGCATGCGCATCATCTTAATAATAATTCTTTCCAACGATTTGATATGCATATTAACATTTTCTACATCAAAACTAATTAACTCACTGACCTTTGTGGTGGTGTATATGTAATCAATCATTGGTAATTTATTTGTGCAAAGTGCATATGTGGCTAATTGCCGATTATAGTTAGAATTTGTCTTGGGTCTAAATGAGGTGGTCTTGAGGTCACGCACAGTATCTTCATATTCAAGGTCTAAAAAACCCATGAGTGGAATAGGTGTTGAGTCAAATTGATATTCAACTCTTTTCTGAGTGGCAATCGGTGTGCCTAATTCTTTGTACAAAGGGATGACAGTCTCAAGGGTACGCTGTACGTTTTTTTGTTTCTTGGTAGCACCGTCAACATCATACTCAGATTTTGATTCTTTTGATTTTTGTAAGATACGATCAAATTCGCCATTAGCTAAATCAATACATTCTTTTACTGATATATTTTCAACGACAGCTTTAGTAATTCCGATTTCAATAGCATTGCCATAGGTGAAGGCTGGCTTATATAAATTATCTTTATATCCAGCAACTTGTACTAACCATTTGGCTGGGCTTTGTATGAATTTGTTTATCTGTGATGGGCTAATATATTTAACGCCATGTATTTCAAAAGGATTATTAATCAATTTATTTCCTACTTTGTTCAAATTATCTACACATCATAACCGAATATCGCCATAGTTGCAAAAACAATCTTCTCAAGGTAGGATATCAGGAATGAGTATTGAATGTCTAAACTGGTGTATCAAACAAAAATGTGAAACACCCACAACAAAATTAGTCTTATTTATACTCAGTAATTACTCAGATGAAAAACATTCATGCTATCCATCTGAGGCAAAACTTGCGGAACTGGTAGGTGTATCCGACAGACAAATAAGAAGATGCCTTCACTGGTTAGAAAAGAATCGGTATATTACTATTGAGCCTAGAGCGGGTACTAGCAATAGATATTACATGGGGGTGGACATTGGCGTCCAGACAGGGCGGACATCCACTTCCAAACAGTCAGGACATGTACGTCCTAATATACTAAAGGATACAAAAGATAACACTAAAGAAGAATTGTACTCAAAAGAATTTGAATTTTTCTGGAAGATATATCCGAGAAAAATAGGAAAATATGGTGCGGCTAAAATATATAAAACCGCAAGTAAGAAACACACCCATAAATTAATTTATCAATCAGCAGAGATTTTTGCAAAAAATCATAAAATGTCTGAAGAAAGATTTATACCTCACTGCGCGACATGGCTGAATCAAAAACGATTCCTTGATGTTGTGTCGGAAAAGAAGAAAAATACGTTGAACCATTTAGCTGGATAATATTATGAAAAGGATAAAAGATGAAAAAAACGATGTACGAAGTTCTCAATATGAAAGAAATCAAATTGAAATCATACGAAGAAGGTAATTCAAAAAATAAATGCCCCCAGTGTCAGCCGCCGCACAATTCATCAGATAGACCATTATCGGTTTCTATAGAGAATGGCAATGCAGTCTGGAACTGTCACCACTGCGGTCACTCAGGAACAACGGCAACCACTACAAACTTTGAAACTAGACCAAGAAAAGAATATGTGAAGCCTGTCATACCAGAGGTGGCAAGTAAGCCAAATAGTTTATATTCATGGTTTGCGGAACGCGGTATCTCAAAAGAAACTGTACTCAAAAAAGATATCTACATTGAGGATAAATACTGGATAGCGTTCCCATATAAGGATTCCGATGGCGAGATATGTAATATTAAATACCGAACTCAGTCAAAAAAATTCAAGCAGTCAGCAAACGCAAAAAGAACTCTCTATAATTATGACTTAGCAAAAGATGCTGAAACAATTATTTTCACAGAGGGAGAAATGGATAGCCTCTCTTTAATAGAGTGTGGGTTTGATAACGTGGTAACGCTACCTGATGGTGCGCCACAGCAAGCAAAACTTGATCCAAAAGATAAACGGTTCACCGCGCTAGAAAACTGCCCTTTAGATAATGCCAAAAAAATAATATTATTCACTGACTCAGATTCAGCTGGCAAGGCATTGCATAAAGAATTACTGCATAGATTTGGCAAAGAGCTATGCTGGTTTGTAGACTACCCATCAGATTGCAAGGATGCCAATGAGATACTGATGAAGCATGGTTGTGAGAAACTAAAAGAAACCATAGAATCAGCTAATCCATATCCCATAGATGGATTATTTACAGCTAATCAATATTATGGTTCAGTCCTAGATTTATACAATGGCAATTATGTAAAACCCATATCGGTTGGCTATGACAACCTTGATGATATCTACCGACCATTAAAAGGAACTTTTGCGGTGTGGACTGGTATACCCAATCACGGTAAGTCAACATTCCTAGACCAAATGCTAATAAAGATAAGCGAGAAACATAACTGGCGGTACGCTGTTTTTAGTCCAGAGCATTCTGTAAAAATGCATCTTCGGCGGCTTGTCCAAATAAAGATGAAAAAGGCATTTGATGAAGGGCTCTCAAATAGGATGTCAAAAGAGGAACTGCAAGAGGGTTTGAAATGGATTAATGAAAGATTTTATTTTATTGAAACGAAAGATACTACGCCTGACGTGGACTACTTGTTGAGCATTGCGAAATCAAGCGTATTAAAATATGGATGTGATGCCCTGATTATTGACCCTTACAATGAAGTGTGTGCAAAACGCGGAAATATGCGTGAGGATGAGCATATTCGTGATTTCATCAGTAAGCTAAAACGCTTCGCACGGATTCACGATGTAGCAATTTTTGTTGTGGCACACCCAACCAAGCTACAAAAAGATAGCAATGGAAGTTACCCGCCACCGAGTAGCTATGAAATAAGCGGCTCATCACACTGGTCAAACATGAGTGATGCTATCCTGACTGTTCATAGAGATTTTGAAACTGATGTGACCCGCATTATTACTAGAAAGATAAGAGAGCAACCTTTCTATGGGTCAATAGGCGAGGCGTTATTTAAATATAATAAACTAACAAATAATTTTGATGAACATAAAGAAGTGGATATAACCGATATGCCACACTGGAGTGAGAATGAGTACCGAAATAACAGCGGATGATTATGATATAAAGATATTGAATGTTGATCTTTTAAAATCTTACAAAAATAATCCTAGAAAAAATACAAAAGAAACAATAGAGCTTGTAAAAAAATCAATACAACAAAACAAATTTAGCTCAGTGATTGTCGTAGATAAAAATTATGAAATCATAGCGGGTCACACAAGATTACTGGCGGCTAAAGAGTTGGGTATGACAGAGCTACCAGTATTCATTGCAAAAAATCTTGATGATAATGCTGTAAAAAGACTGAGACTTTTAGATAACAGACTTACTGAAACCACTGATTGGGATTTAACAAAACTGATAAATGAGCTAGAAACAGTAAAGTTTGATGATGATTTTGCAACAATGTTTGAACCATTAATGAATCAAGATATGAGCGATTTTGATTTGAATGAGAGTGACTTGGTAGACGTAGAGCCAGATGAAACTTATGGTGAGCCAGTGATTCAATACGTCATGATATTTGACAACGAAACACAACAACAAGATTGGCATTTATTGTTGATAGAATTGAAAGAAAGATATCCTGAAATAGAAACTCATGCTGGTAGAGTGATGCAGTATATAAGCGAAAATAAGCAATAGCAGAGCAAGGGGTCATCAATTTAAATCGCCGTGTGGAGCTTGTAGAGGCTCTAAAAAACAGGAATATAGGATTGAAGAACAAAATACCAAAAAAAATAAGACAATTCATAGAAACAAATGTCTATGATGAATCCATCAAAAGAATCAATCATATTTTTGATACATTTGATACGGTCACTGTTATGTTCTCTGGTGGTAAAGATAGTCTAGCTACCTTGCACCTAGTCAAAGAAGTTGCGAACAGTCGTGGTATAGAAAAAGTTAATGTTGTGTTCAGAGATGAAGAACTTATCCCTAATTTAGTGATAGATTTTGTCAACAAGTATCGTCAACTTGAATGGATTAATATGCTGTACTTTACCGTGCCGCTGAAAAGCCAAAAACATGTTCTTGGAAAAACCGAAAACTATATTCAGTGGGATGCAAAAAGAAAACACATTAGACCAATCCCCAAACACGGCATAAAATCAGATAAAATATTTCAACAAGATACGATGGATTCATTCACCGCTAGTTTTTATTCTGGAAAAATTGCATTTATAAATGGCATCAGGGCGGCTGAGTCAATAACTAGATATGGCGCTTGCATGTCCAAAGTAAACGAAAACTATATTAATAATACCGCATCTAATATTCACAATGTCAGATTTTGTAAACCCATTTTTGATTGGCAAGAAAATGATGTGTTAAAATATTTCTATGATAATGATATTGAGTATTGCCAATTATACGATCATCAGATGTGGAATAAAGAACAACTAAGAGTGGCTACACCGCTACTATCAGAAAACGCTAGACGTTTTTATAAACTAAAAACACTAGACCCTGTCCTGTACGAGCAAATAATAACTATGTTTCCAGAGGTGATGATGCAAGATAGATACTGGAATGAAATAGATATGGATAAAATAAAAACACAATATGGTAAAAATTTACATACCGTTCTGGAATATATAAAAGAGTACATTACTGAGCCAAAACAAAAAAACAAAGCAATCAAACAATTTAAGCAAGCAGTAGTGATGCATAGAAATGACCCAGTTGGCTATCCTATAGATCATGTTTTAACTTATTTTAGAACTGGTGCATTCAAAAGAAATCTTTATGTAAAAGACTCATGGACAAAAAAATGAATGACCCGATAAATAATATAGAATGGATTGATGCAAGAGAGCTTCAGGCGAATGACTATAATCCGAATGTGGTGTTTACACCTGAGTTGAAAAGCCTAGAAAGAAATATATTTGATATCGGATTTGTACAGCCAATTTTAATAACAAAAGACTACACTATTATTGATGGCTTTCATCGCGTCCAAATTAGCATAGAAAGCACGAAACTGATAAAGAGATACCAACACAAAGTGCCATGCGTTATCTTTGACGTAGAAAGAGATAAGGCAATGATACTCACAGTTAGAATGAATAGAGCTAAGGGTAGTCATGTTGCTGTAAAAATGTCAGAGATGGTGCATGAGTTAATTGATAAGCATAGCTGGTCAGTGAAAGATATTGCCAAACAGCTAGGCGCATCAAAAAGTGAAATTGAATTACTGTATCAAGATGGTGTATTTAAAATGCGTAATATCAAAAATTATAAATACTCAAAAGCATGGTATCCAATTTTAGAAAAAAATCAGTGATTAGATATTTGACTCTAGTGCATTATGTAGATGCTTGGTATTAATATCATTCTGAATATAACCTTCTTTAATTAAATCAAAGTAATACTGACTTGGTAAGTCGTAACCCATGCGGTTCATTTTATAGAACATGACATCTTCAATACGCTCCTCACCATCAACTTCTATCTTAACGCTAAAGAACTCTTTACGATAAAGGTTAGGATAGCCCTCAAAAATATCTAAGCTCGCCTCGCAAGCATCTGTAATCTTCCAGAGTACACCATGTACTTCATTGTAGGGTGCTTGCTCTATGTCTGCTACTGACTTAAATACTAAGCGCCAATCTGGTAGTTTGATTGCTCCTATTAAGCTCGCATCAGGACAACGATAGTTCATGCTGTCAAGATTTGTGTTTGCGCCGTATGCGAAATATAACATTTTTAATTTACCTCTTTTTTAGTTATCAATTTATATTTAATCATTTCATCAATGAACCCAATCTCATCATCAAAAAATAAAACCAAGTCATGTTGCTCGTAAACTCTGAGTGCATATTTATTGCAAAAGTCTAAAAGATTAGTTGCGTAAATATTAGCCCAACTGGTGCGGTACAATTCTTCCGCTAGTCCAAGTTTAGTGTGACTAGCGAAAGCGATACCGCGATCATCTGTATATATGTAATTATGCGGCATCATTCAATTCCTTATAACGTCTTACATAAAATTTCTTAGTTGCTAATGAGATAACCTTCTTAGCTCGTAAGGCATTAAGCATATGCTCTGTGCCGTAAGTGTAGTTAGTGTCACCTTCGTGAACCGTAGCGCCTCTGAAATCAAAAGCCATTGCAACCATTCCCTGAGTAAGCCTGACCCAATTCTCAATCTTAGCAGTATTTAATGTACCGCTGTGAGCGCGATTCTCAACCGAGCCATGTCTTGAGTAATTTTGAAAATTCCATTTTCCTCTGCCTGAGAAATTTGAACGTCTGAGCAAAGAATCTTTGTTGAAGGTATTCATTCTGTTAAATACTTCTAAAAGGTTTTCAGTTCTACCGAATGAATCATGGCAGTAAGAATTGTTACACTCGCGTCTGCTCTCAGGTAATAATTTGCCAATCGCTTTCTCATATTTAGCAAAGAACTTCATGAGCTTCTTGAGAGGCAATTTTTCAGCACCAGTAATATCAACATGAACGTGAACACCTGTTGAACGATTCACTCTGCTGTCTCGCTCAATAATCTCAATCACTTTCTTTAAAGTGATCATGTCAGCTTCACCGCTAAGTATTGGTGTTACTAATTCATGACCGTAATTATACATGCCATCTGCTCTAACCGAACAGTCTGGTTTGATGCGCCATGTGTTTGATTTATCTGAGTAGTAAGACTCACTAATATTGATGCCCTCTACTTCTGAATTAATTACTCTACACATATCTGCTCGTGACCTAGTAGAAACATATTCAACTTCAACTCCGTATCTTCTCATATTATCTAAATTCATTTTATTTCCCTTAGTTAATTATCAAGTTATCGTGCTTCATTTCATTCCCTACATGTTTATTTTAACAAACAACAACATATATACAACAAAAAAAGATATACTTTCTCTAAGTCACTGTTTAATAAAGAGTTTTTTATTTATTTATGTTATATAAAGTGAATATTTTGCGCTAAACAAGTTTCACTGTTTGCAATGAGAACCTTCGTGTGCTATCTTGTATGTGTATTAAAAATAAGTTGAGGTAACAAAACAAGTGAATGATGAAATCTTGCTAGAAATGATAAGGTCAAATCAGCGGGTCTGTGATTACATTTATACAAAAATTGCTAGGCAATCCAGCAAAGACAATGAATCATTTTTATTAGATTGCGATTTGGTGTCCAGTTTTAATGACTTAGTAGACATCAATCAAAAGGCGATAAATAGAATGTACCCAGATCGCAATAACAAAATCCCGCCAGTTTATTTAAAAATTAAAATTACAGAAATCCAAAATATAGATGGGGTAGATAATTACCAATATGGCATCATTGATTATAGGCAAGACGCGCATGAGTTTATGCATGGCAAGGTAGGTTCATGAATAACCTAATCCTTCAAAAAATAATACATGGCTATCAAAGTGATGAATGGATACAGCAAATGGGATCGCCGCAACACTATGACTGCACGAAACCTGATTTGCCTATGAAGAATAAAAGAGAATACTTCTATCGTATGAGCAGACGAATCCAGCAAGCAATGAAATTCTATATAGACGCTAGAGATATAAAGAATGATTTGAGTCCTACCGAAATGGAAAATGTGGTAGAAGATTTAAAAATATATCTACCTTACCAAAGCTGTTTTATCCAGCATGAGACAGATAAGTATGTAACCAATATTTTGATTGCAGATTTGGGAGATAAAACAGAAGATACAGACCAAGATGTATTGACTGCATCAATGATATTATATGGAAAAGACGAAAGAACCTTCGCGCATGACATGTCATCTTATGGCTATACATACCATGACGAAAATCAAATGAGTCCATACTTAGAAAGATTGGTAAACAAATCAGAATACACATACTGGATAAAAGCCTGTCCTGAAGATAGGATTATTACAAACCCTGACAGCGATGGTAAATATACGAATCATAGTTTAGAAAATTGGACAGCGCATATCTCACAATGCATTGTACAACTAAATGTCTTACTGAATTATCCAGAAATAACCATAGATAAGGATGTACTTGGCAGACCTAACAATACGGTAGGGCATACAGAATTAAAAAATCATAAAGACTCAGCACTGAGGAACAGACCTAAGTATCAGCATAAGACATTAAAGCTAGACATGTATGGATCACCATCAGGCAGTGAATCATCTGGGCAACGATCAAAAGGTACTGTATTCCATAGTGTAAGAAAGCACTTGCGAAGATATAAAACAGGCAAAAAAACATTCGTCAAGGCTCATTTCAGAGGTAGTAAAGAAGTAGGTGTATTGACAAAAGACTACAAAATACTAAACTGATAGAATATATTAATCTTCCAGAGGGAACTATGAATATAATACAAGTTCAAACAGAACAAATAATACCTTATACAGACAACCCAAGAAAAAATGATGACGCTGTAAGTATTGTAAAAAAATCATTAAAAGAATTTGGGTTTCAACAACCTCTAGTGCTAGATAAAAACAATGAAATAATTGTTGGTCATACAAGATACTCGGCGGCAAAAAAACTTGGTATGACTGAGATACCTTGCATCTATGCTAATCAGCTATCTGAGGAACAAATAAAAGCCTATAGAATAATGGACAACAAATCGGCGGAATATTCAAAGTGGAATAATGACCTTCTGACCAGTGAGATAATTAATCTACTTGAAAGTGATTATGATATTACCTATACAGGTTTTTCAAAAAAAGAACTTGAAGATTTAGATATCAACATAGACCTTGAAGATTTGGCAACACAAGGATTGACTGATGATGATGAAATCCCTGAGATACAAGGAAAGCATGTAAGTAAAGAGGGCGATGTATGGCTTATGGGTCGGCATAGAGTGATGTGCGGTGACTCAACTGATAAAGAATCAGTAGCGAAACTAATGAATGGTGATAGAGCAGATATGGTATTCACTGACCCTCCATATAATGTGGCAGTTGAGAGTGAACTAGCTGGCACAATTATGAACGATGATATGAGTCAAGCTGAGTTTAGGCACTTCCTTGACAAGACATACAAAAGATATAATGAAAATATGAAACTGGGCGCGGTCATATATGTAGCTCACTCAGAAAGTGAAAGGGCAAGTTTTACGCAATCATTTCTAGATGCTGGATTCAAGCTCTCCCAGAACCTTATATGGAATAAGTCACATGCAGTCATAAGCAGAAACGATTACAACTGGAAACATGAGCCTATATTATATGGATGGAAGCAAGGCGCTGGTCATTACTATTGTCAAGATTTTACACAGACTACTGTGATAGAAGATAGACCAGATTATAAAAATCTAGATAAAAAAGATTTAATAAAAATTATAAATAAAATGTCAGGAAATTTTGATGAATCAGTGATCAATTACGATAAGCCAACTAGAAGCGAACTTCATCCTACAATGAAACCAATAGGTCTAGTACAAGGTCTCATACAGAACTCTTCAAAACAAGATTGGCTTGTGCTTGATTTATTTGGTGGCGCTGGCAGTACACTCATAGCTAGTGTAAAAGCGAAAAGGAAATGTTACATGATGGAGTTAGACCCAAAATTTGCTGATGTAATTGTGACAAGATGGCAAAACTTTACAGGTAAAAAAGCTGTACTTGAGTCAAATCAAAAAAAATACGATGAATTAAAAAGTAAATAAATTTGTTATAAAAATCATTTTAGTACAGAATAATACAATAAATGGCTAACAAAACAACAACATATGCAAAAATTACATCTGACTTGAAAGAAAAGTTGAGGGTGGCGTATGTGCAAGGGGAAGCTGATTCACAGGGATTTAGAAGGTTAGCAACCATTGAGGAACTCTCTGAGGCTAACAATTTATCAAAAAACACACTGTATAAACTTGCACAAAGAGAAAGCTGGAAGCAAGATCAAGAAAAGTTCCAAAAAAAATATGAGCAAGAGTTAGATTCAAAAAGAATAAAAGAGTTTACAGTAGAAGCCAAAAAATTTGACACTGCCTGTATAAATATTGCTAAAGCCTTACTCGCAAGAGTAGGACAAGTGATAAGGCAAAGTCAAAATTCAAGTGTAGAAGATTTTACACCCAATCAACTTGACTCATTAGCGGGCGCGGCAATGAAAACACAAAAGTTTGCAAAACTTGCTATGGGTGAATCAACGGATAACATAAATCTAAATGCAAACCTCCAACAAACAGACGCATTCAACAGCGCTATGGAACTGCTTGACTCAATTGCAGAACAACGCACCAGAAACAGCAACGATACAGCTATACACTGAGTGGCTAAAGACAGCCAGACCGAAACAGCTACCGCCTAGAGAGGATTTTTTCATCTGGCTCATACTCGCTGGTCGTGGATGGGGTAAAACTAGAACAGGCGCACAGGACATCGCTCTGTACGCATTAAGAAATCCTAACAGCTATTGTGCAGTGGTAGCCCCTACATTTGGTGATTTAAGGCGCGTATGCTTTCAAGGTAACAGTGGATTATTGTCTATCATTCCAAAAGAGTGCTGTGACCTTGATTTTGCAACAAACGGGTACTCTGCATCAATATGCGAAATAAGACTTGCGAATGGATCAAAAATTGTTGGTTATGCGGCAATAAATCCTGAAAGACTGAGGGGTAGTCAGTTTCATAGAGCTTGGTGTGATGAACTATGTTCGTGGCAGTACCCAGATTCTTTTGATCAATTAATGTTTGGTCTGAGGCTAGGTACAAACCCACAATGCGTGATAACAACTACGCCAAAACCAACAAAGCTGTTAAAAAGTTTAGTGGAAAGAGATGATGTATCGGTGACAAAAGGTAATACATTTGAGAATGAAGCTAATTTGGCGGAATCAGCATTGAACATGATGCGTTCAAGGTACGAAGGAACGTCTTTAGGTAGGCAAGAACTCTATGCGGAAATACTAGATGATGTTGAAGGGGCGCTCTGGTCTAATAATATGATTGAAGAAACTAGATTGCCAAACGACACAGAAATAGAACTTGCCCAGATAATAGTAGCTATTGACCCAGCAGTAACAAATAACGAAAACTCAGATGAAACAGGTATAGTCGTTGTTGGTAAAGATAAAAATAATGAGTATTATGTCCTAGAGGATTTATCAGGCAAGCATTCTGCTGATACTTGGGGTAAGATTGCAATAAGAGCTTACTATGATTGGGAAGCGGATAGAATAGTAGCTGAAGTTAATAATGGTGGTGATTTAGTGGAACGATTGCTGAGAAACATAGACAGTAATGTACCGTACAGGTCAGTGAGAGCGTCAAGGGGTAAGATGGTGAGAGCCGAACCAGTAGCCGCTTTATATGAGCAAAGGCGCGTTCATCATATTGGTGTTTTTGAGGAATTAGAAACACAAATGTGTACTTATATAGGGCAAACTAATCCTAGCCCAGATAGGTTAGATGCGTTAGTCTGGGGATTGTCAGAGATAAGTAAGACAAAAGGCATCGTCAACTGGAGAATAAGCTAATGGCATTGTTAGATAATATAAAAAATGTGTTTACAGGCAACACTGAGATAAAAAGAGCGGGCAACATGGTAGGTTACTTTGGAGTCGGCACAGGGGAATCAAAACAATACAAATACTCTGACCTAGCGCGTGAAGGTTATCTAAAGAACGCTATAGTATATAGATGTGTCAATGAGATATCCAAAGGTGCGGGGTCGGTTGAATACTGCATAAAAAGCGGTGATACAATGCTTGAACAACACCCATTGCTATCATTAATAGACAGACCTAACCCATTACAA
>Ga0209336_10000721_pt1 | contig 16690 bp, 26 predicted proteins | sample LinPmetageLP32_FD_184042 | JGI IMG/M metagenome (GOLD analysis project Ga0209336, IMG submission 184042) | Marine viral communities from the Pacific Ocean - LP-32 (SPAdes) (version 2) | ecosystem: Environmental > Aquatic > Marine > Oceanic | place: Pacific Ocean | collected 2009-08-23 | reverse complement strand
TTTTTACTTTCTAGCTCTCTTTCACCTCTTTAGCTGGCTTGACTTCCTTGCCGTTAGTATCTAAGAATTTGTAAGTAGCTTTAATATTGATATCATAGCTATTAACAGAGACTTCGACTCTAGATACTTGCTCATAGTTAGAGCCTAGCTTTTCTACTTGAGTAGTAGTTAAAGACGTTTTTTCATACTTAAAAGGATTAAGAGATTTCACACTCTCTCTAAGTCCTTTAAAACTATTAGCGTTTTCAGAGTCTGAACAGAAGTCTATATGAGACTCTCTTTCTTTCTTTTCTACAATCGTACAATCTTGTTCAATCTGTTTAGTATCGATATTAACTCCACGTCCTTGTAATTTACTTAATAGTGCTAATTCGCTTGTTGTTAATGTAGTCATATTATTATTCTCTTTCTTTTCTTGTCTAGTTGTCAAAATATCCTCCTTTCCACCAAGTTGAGACTGAATCTCATTATCAGTGTTATTGAGACTGAGTCTCATTAGCATTACTGAGGTCTTGGATTTAGGGAGGTTGTTCATGTGCTGTAATATACTACAATTCTACATGAGATACAAGCACTTTATAGAGATAATATTTTATAGAGTACGCCAGGCAGCCTTATTGCTACTGAGACTCATTCTCATTAAATAGGCTTTTATGCTAGATCGATATTGAGACTCATTCTCATTAAGCATAATCCTGGGTGTAGCACGTTACAAGTTACAAATAAATATTTATATGAAGCAAGTGTTATTATTTTAGGACTAATGATATTGAGACGCAATCTCAATTAAGATTTTTTCAACCAAATCCCAAAAATCGCAAACAATCGCATGGGGTGGGCCGCCCGTGAAGAGAAGAGGCGTACACAAAATAGTACTATTTTTTACAATTTAGGAGTGTATTCCGTTATATCTTAAAACATAGGGTTAGAATCTGTAGTAGGTATAGCTCTATTTGTCCCAAATTTAGGTCAATTTGCTACTTTTTTGATTTTTGCGAGTCAATATACGTTGATTATGTTTTTTGTGTATAAATCGACGTTTTACGAACTCATACTTTTGGTGGTATGTACACCAGTTGTCTCGATTAAGTTTTAAGTAACGGTAAGAATGTTTGTTTCCTACAAAATCTTGTAGAATTGTAGGTGTATCGCTGATCGCATTAGTATTTACGTTGCAACCAGTAAAAAGAAACCACACAAAAAGAATTTTTTTCATTATAGTTTTTTCTCAACCTTTCTTTTTTTATCAAGTTGTACCTCTGTAGTAGTATTTTTTATCCATTCTCCAAATATTTTTGTATAATTTTTTCTATACTTAGTATAGTTAGTTATCCTACTCTTATCTCCTTTTCCGTTCATAATCTCTCCAAATCTTTTTGCAAGTTATGTTAATAACTTGTTTTTTAATAATATATATATTATATATATTATATATTTAAGTCTTCTAGTTACTTACAATATAAGGCTTATAAGGTCTTTTGTCAACAAGTATCTTACCACTTGACAAGATTGTGTTTTAGAGTTATATTGAGTGTATGGAAAATTATAAAAAGCAACACGCACGTCTACACTGTGCTAACTGGGATGCTGGTAAGTGTCTAGGTTGTGATATAAAGACTAAAGAAAACATATTGATACTGCACATAGATTCTAAAAAAGAGAACAAAGAGTGCGTTGTAGATAAAGGATGTGCCTACTTTGATAGGGTAGTGGTACCAGGTATAGTATGAAGAAGGTAACTCCAAAGAAGATAAAGTTCCTAGAGAAAATAATAAACGATGTAATCATTAGTTCCAATCGTTACAGAGGTTCTGGCACAAATCATTCAGAGCCTATGTGGGGTTGGGGAAGGGAAGAGTCAAATGAGAGAAAAAGAAGTAATCAATGCGATAGAGAAAGCTTATCCAAAGATGATGAAGAGGTTCAACCAGATAACGGATGATCAATATAAGTTGTTTTGTAAAAAACAGTATGACTACGGTAGCGGCAATATAAATTTAGGAGGAGACTTAGAAGACGATGACGATAGAATGTTTGCGTTAACAGCTTTAGTTATACGAATGAACGATAAGGTTAACAGATTAAAGAACATTATTGTAAAACATAGAGGCAACAACGCTGTTGCGGATGAAACCTACCTAGATGCATTTCGTGATTTATCTATTTACGGTATAATTGCTCAACTTGTATCTGAGAAAGAGTGGGGCAGATGAAAAAGTTATACTATTTAGTGGAAGCCTTGATAATAAAAGGAATGTTAAGAATACTAAACATAGGTAAAGATAATGAAATGGACTAATCAAGAAGTAAAAATACTTAAACAGTATCAAACCACTGCTAAAACTATGTCTGATATTCATAATGATTTGGCTGTCTTTGGTTACGATAGAACGTATAAGGCTGTAACAAGGAAAATAGAGTCAATGCGTCTAAACAAACCTTTTAAAAAGGTGAATATCGCTAACCTACCTAAGATATTAATTTTAGATATTGAGACTACCCCTATAGCTGTGTGGACTTGGAGCCTTGGAAAACAGTATGTTAATCCAATGAGCATAATGAAAGATAAGAACAATAAGTCTATGGATTGGTATGTACTTAGTTGGTCTGCAAAATGGTTGTATGACGATAAAGTTCTGAGCGATGTTGTTACTCCTGCAGAAGCTAAAGATAGAGACGATAAGAGGATTACACAATCTGTTTGGAAACTATTAGATGAAGCAGATATAATAATTGCTCACAATGGAGATAAGTTTGATTTGAGAAAATTAAAAGCAAGGTTTATTGCTAACGGTATGATTCCACCTATGCCGTATAAAACAATAGACACACTTAAAGTTGCAAGAAAAGAGTTTGCATTTAGTTCTAATAAACAAGATTACATTACTAAGTTCTTAGGATTAGAAGAAAAGCTAGATACAAATTTTCAGCTATGGTTAGACTGTATGAATGGAGACGAAGAAGCTTTAGAGAAAATGGAAAGATATAATAAAACAGATGTAGTTGGTTTAGAAGAAATGTATCTTAAGCTTAGACCTTATATTAAGAACCATCCTAACATAGCTATAATGATGGATGAAAATGTTTGTTCTGTTTGTGGTGGAGACTCTTTAGTAGAGACTGGTAAGTCATACCATACTGGAGCAAGTAAATATGATATATTTTATTGCGAAGGTTGTACGTCTCCACACATTAGAGGTAAGAGTAGTACGCTGCAAACAAATATAAATGTTAGATCTTCTTCTTGACTTTAATACTAAAATCGCTTATATTGTATTATAGATGATTAATCGTGTAATAAATAAGATTAGTCATTCTATATATAAAGATATAGAAGAATTCAAGAGGTACAATCCTAATACTGACGCTAAGTATAATTGGAGGGATGGTACCGAAGGTAACTGGGTAGTTTCAGACGATGGTCAAGTTTGTCAAGTTCTGAAGCGAGGGAAGCTAAAAGCATCTAGGTCTGATAAGGTTATAAAAAACTATATCAGGGTACCTCTTGGAACTTTTGTGTGTACAGATAAAACTAAAATGGAGGGTGATCCTAGGAAAAACCTTTATTCGTTTGGCTTGGCTAATACTAATGCTTATAAACATAAGATTGAGAAAAAAGAAACCACACAAAGAGAGTTTTTGTTTGCTCAGTTTGTTGCAAAGGGCACTGATTTGGTAGATGCTTTTTTAAAAGCATACCCTACTGAAAATAGGAGGTACGCTGAAGGTCAAGCTAAGATTTTATTAAAAGCAAAAAGGATACAAAGATTGATTAGGGAAGAAATAGATAAGGTTTTAGTTGATGCAGACATTACACCTCTGTATTTATTAGAACAAATGAAGTCAGTAGTGGACAATCAAAGCTCTAACGACAGAGATAAGATACAAGCTATTAAAACATTAATGCAAATAACTGGAATGATGGATACTGAAAAAAGAACAGAGTCAGTAGCTGTATTTCAAGGCTTTACAAAGGAACAATTAGATGCCATTGGCTCGGGAAAAGTTAAGCAAATTGCAAGCGCTGAAAGAGAAGTTGACGTCAAGTAGCTGCAAACTTTGTGGGAATAGTTTATTCCCAAAATCTTACATAATACATAACTTAGAAAATAAAAAATATTACGTTGAATGTTTTACTTGCTTAACAGTCTACACTCATAAACTAAAAATAAAGCACGTTGGTATGCCAGAAGTTCATGGAGTAAGTTAATTTACTATAACACTATTAAAAGTAGAGGGAAATAATGAAGAAAGTTGTTTTTGAATTAGAGTTAGAAGTTCATAAGGATTTAGATATTAAAGTTTTTGAAGAGTATCTTTATCACTATTTATTTAATCAAGAATCCATTGACGAGTTAACAGCTTCTGTCATTGGAGAAAAAGAATACCCAAATCATTTTGGTGCAACTTTTAAAAAGTTTGAATTAAAAAAAACAGCTACTAAAAAGAAAAAATGAAGTTAGCTGTATACGGAACACTTAGAGCTGGTTCTAATAGAACTGGAGTTATTAAAAACTCTTCACTAGTATACCCAGGGCATGAAAGCTTTCCAGCGGTTATACACAATAAAAAAGGCTCTGGAACTGTAGTAGAAGTACATGATGTATCAGAAGAAGATTTAGTAAGATATGATATGTATGAAGGAGTAAGCTCTGGTTTGTATAGAAGAGTTAAGACTAAAGTAAATATGGATGACGGATCAAAAGAAAAAGTTTGGCTTTATGTAGCAGGGGATGAGTTGTTGCAACGAAGTAATATGTTTAGAGTAATTCAAAGCGGAGATTGGTACAATAGATAATTTTAATATAAACTCAAGCAATCTTTCAGAAAAAGAAAGAGTGTTAAACATAGTATCAAAAGACTTAGTTGCTTTTGGTCAACTGTTTTTACCAGACGATTTTATGAAGTCATCTCCAGCTCCATTTCATTATGAAGTTGGAAATAAACTACTAGATAGAAGTCTTAGAAAACTGTGTGTTGTTTTACCTAGAGGTCATTCTAAGTCAACAATGGCTAAGGCTGCTTTACTCCATAGAATTTATTTTAATCCACAAGGAAAAAAAGAGTTTGCTGCTTGGGTATCGGAAGAGCAAGGTCAGGCGATTGATCATTTAAAATATATAAAAAATCATATTGAGTATAACAATGCTCTTAATTATTATTTTGGAGATATGGTTGGAGCAAAATGGACTGAAAAAGAAATTACTACTAGTCGTGGAGACAGGATAATTGCAAAGGGTACTAGCCAAAGATTGCGTGGTAGGTCTGAACTTGGCACTAGATATACAAATATTATTTTAGATGACTTTGAATCTGAGTTAAATACAAAAACTCCAGACAGAAGAAGAGAGATTAAAGAATGGTTGATGTCAACTGTCTATCCATCTTTAGAAGAATCAAAGGGCAACGAGGGATCCATCTGGTTAATTGGCACTATCGTACATTACGATTCAGCATTACAGGCTATATACGATGGATACCTTGAAGCTCAAGATAAAAATACTAAATATACTTGGGATGTAATTTTTCATAGAGTTTTAGAGGATGGAAAGCCTTTATGGAGCTCTTACTTTAGCAAAAGCAAAATAAATGAAATACGAAAAGATTATGAAAACGTAGGACAGCTCCACAAGTTTGCTCAAGAATATATGAATGATGCTAGGGATTTAGCTACTGCTAAATTTAAAATAGATAAGCTACAGCATCACGACTATCAAGTAGTATCTGGAAACAATCAAATTTATTTAAAAGATAACAGCACAATCATTCCAGTTAATGTATACATTGGTGTTGACCTAGCCTATGAATCAAATGCTAACAATGATTATCAGGTTATTATGGTTACTGCTGTAGATAGTGAAAAAAATTATTATATAATAGATTACTATCGTGAGCACTTACCTCTTTATGAAATGCCACAAAAGATTTTTGAGTATGCAAAAATGTATTCTCCAGTTAGAAGAGTTAATGTTGAGCACGTAGGAGCCCAGGGAATAATAAAGGATGCAGTTAATAAGATGGGTGGCTTTGATAGAAAAATGGCTCCTGGAATTGCAAGAGGAGTTAGACCTCCTAACGGAATAAAAAAAGAAGATAGATTAGAATCTTTGCTTTGTCCTATAGTAAATAGAGGAAAATTATTTCATAGAAAAATTCATCAGGAGATAGTAGATGAGATGTTTCATTTTCCAAAAGGAAAGAACGATGACCTCCTAGATGGTCTTTGGTATTCAATAACTAATGCAAGGTCACCTTTAAGCAGTAAGTTTGAATCTGACGACTTTACGGCAGAAAGTAAAGAAGAATACAAGAAATCTAAAAAATCTGTGATAAGAAGTTGGATTACTGGACAAAGATTATAAAAAACTCTTGACAAATAGTACTATTTCGCTTATATTATATATATAGATCTTAAAGGAGTCTTAATATTAACTACGTAGAAACTTTTGCTGAGCACGAAGAAGCTCAGAATAATAGAGATTTATGGAGGCGGTACAGAGACGCTAGAGCTAACTGGGAAATAGAAGCTAGAGATGCCATTGATTTTTCTTTAGGCAATCACTACTCTACAGAAGAATCAGAAATTCTTCAAGCAGTTGGTCAAGGCGATTTTATTATAGACAGAGTCTATGCCGCTGTAGATAAATTAAAATCTTTATTAACTTCTAGAAATCCAAAATTCTCTGCAGTTGCAAGAGAGGATTCTGACTATAAAATGTCTAACGTATGGCGTACTATACTTGAGTACGTCTGGGATATTTCTAATTGTAATACCCACTTTAAACAAGTAGTACATGATTACTCTACTACTGGACTAGGATATTTTTATGTTTATGTTGACCCAGAATCAGATTATGGCAGAGGCGATGTTAAGATTACAAGCATTAATCCATTCCGTGTGTACGTTGATCCAGCTTCTAGGGATAGATTCTATGCGGATGCTTCTCATATTTTATTATCTACAATTCTTAGTAGAAGCCAAATTCTTGGGTTATATCCACAGCTAGAAAAAATAATTGATAATATAGATAGTTCAACAGATGAAGAAGATTATCCTTCGTCTACAAAAAAGAACTCATCTTCTTCTTTTACTCCAGACGTAGTTAAGGATTATGATAGAGGTGGGTACGAAAAATATAGAATTGTTGAGCGATTTGAAAAAATAAAAGTTCCATATTACAGATTATTTAATAAAGAAACTCAAGAAGAAAAAATAGTTGATTTAGAATCATTTAATAACATTCTATCTGAAAACTCTCATTTGATAGAATCGGGACTGGTAGAGGCTGTCGAAGTTCTGCAGACACGTATTCGCCATGTAGCTACAGTCGGTCAAGTTCTTCTTTATGAACAAGTTCTCAATACCGACGTTTATCCTATTGTACCAGTCCCAAATATTTGGACAAACACACCTTACCCTAAATCAGATGTTACAAAGGTTAAAGATTCTCAAAGATTAATTAATAAATTATTTTCTTTGACTCTTAGCCATGCCCAATCATCTGCTGGTTTAAAACTTTTAGTTCCAGAGGGTAGTGTTGACGATATAGGTCAACTAGAGAGAGACTGGGCAAATCCTAATGCTGTTATTGAGTACAATCCAGAGTTTGGAGAACCTCATTATCCAGCACCACAACCACTTGCATCTGAGTTTTACGCTTTGATAAGCAGAGTAGAAACATATATTGATTTAAATTTTGGTATATCTGAATTAATGCAAGGATTTAAAAGAGGAGCTGCTGATACAGCTAGAGGAACATACTTACTTCAAGAAATGGGAGAAACTAGAGGTAGGTCAAAGCTTAAAGATATAGAGGGAAGCCTAGATGTTCTTGGAAAAGTTACATATAACTTTTGCAAAGGACACTATGGATTTAAAAAGACTTTTAGAATAGTGCAACCAAATAATGATTTAACTGAATTTACCATTAACAATAAAATGTATGATGATAAGACAAATGAGTTAATGAGTATTGACAATGATATATCATTAGGTCAGCACGATATTCGGATAGTATCAGGTTCAACGCTACCATCAAATAGAATGGCTGAGTACAATATGTATTTAGACGCGTATAAATTGGGCTTGGTAGATGATGTCGAGGTATTAAAGAAAACTGATATCTATGACAAAGAAGGTGTTCTGCAAAGGAAAGGTGCGATGAGTCAAATGCAATCGTACATAAAACAACTTGAAGAAGAGGTTAAAAAACTAAGTGGTGATTTACAAACTTCTGAGCGCGAAATGATTAACGCTAGGAAGCAAACCATCACTCAGAAATTTAAAAGCGGACTTGATTCAGTTCTTAACGAAGTGAAAGACAAGGAAAGAAAAAATCTCAATAGGTTGGAAAATGTAATTGATAAAGCTGATTTGCAATCCAAGTACGGTAATAAGCAAGGACAAGGCATACAGGGTGCCGAAGAAGGCGTTGAAGGTAATATATAGTAGAGTCAAGCTTTACCTAAAATATTAGAGTAAAGAGATTCGGAAAGGAAATATGGAAGACCAAACAACAGAAAAAAAAGTAGGAAAAACTTATGAGGATAAGTTAGCTGATGAAAGACAAGGTATTGATATATCAATGCCAGATGTTGAAATTGTAAGTAAAGAAGTTCCAGTTGATGAAAACATGGAGCCTCAAGGCGAAGGATTTGAAAGAACTCCTAGCATTATTAGCGATGAAGGTAACGAAGAAGAAGTAAATTATGCTACCGACTGGGAAAACGAAAGTAGAAAATTTCAGTCCATGTATGATAAACAAAAAGCTGATTATAATTCTTTACAAGGACAAGTTCAAAATCTAGAACCTTTGAAACAGTTACAATCCGTATTAGAATCTAGACCTGATGTTGTTCAAGCAATTCAGGAAAGATTAGAGGGAAAGCCTGCTAGTAAAAATGAAGAACAATCTGCTGAAAGTTCAGTAGATGAAAACTCATTTGACCCATGGGAAGCCTATTACAAACCCGAATCTCCATCGTATAAATTACGTGTAGGTAAGGAAAAAGCTTTGGTTAATGAAGCAGTCTCTGAACAGATGGCTGGTATCCAAAGTCAAGTTGCCATGCAAAATCTTAAGAGCGAGCTTAAGTCTAAGTATGATATGACAGATGATAACGAAATTGATCAATTTATTAATTTTGCTATGACACCAAGAGAACAGCTACCAGTTGATTTCTTGATTAATGTTTATAAGCAATTTTATAATAAAGGAACCAATGCTCCATCCTCTGAAAATATTCAAGCTGTGGCTGATGCTCAAGCTATGCCAAGGTCAGCTGGAGTTTTACAAGGGGGCGACCCTAAAGTAAAAAGCGAAGTTGATGTTTCTTGGGATAGAATCTTAAAAGCTGGTAACTCAGGAAGATTACTCTAAATAAAATAAATAACGGAGGTTATTAATAATGGCTATTACACAAGGGACTAAACTCTCAAGTAATATTACGGCTGCTGCAACTAGTGCAGGCGTAGGTCAAGCTCCTGATAGAAGACGGTTATACGATTTTAGTGATCGAGTTGCTGAACTAGCTCCCGAAGAATCACCTTTTTTCGTATATTTGTCTCAAGTTGCTAAAGTACCTACGGATGACTCAGTCTTTCGTTTCTTAGAAAATCGTTCTAAGATTGACTGGACAAGTCGTAATTTTCAATTAGCTGCTGCAGTAAATAGCGGTGGCGCAGTATCACCTGGAAGCTCTTATGCTTTTACAGTTGATTCTAACAGTGCTTCAGTAGATTACCTAATAAAAGGAATGGTGTTTGCTGTAAATACCACTACTGACGCAGAAACAGCAGGATATGCTCAAGCTCTAGTAAGGATTGAAACTGGTGTAACCGATGCTGGATCTACTAGTACTTTTACTGGTAAGATTATTGATGTTTCTAATTCAGGCGTATCTGGATATAATGTTCTTGCAAATAATGACGATTGCCAAGTAATTGGTACCGCATTTGCTGAAGGTTCTGCTTCTCCAGACGTTTGGTCAGGCGAGATTGAGGATGACTATGGTTATACTCAAATCTTTAAAACTGCTTGTGAACTTTCAAATACTGCAATAGCAACTCGCTATCGTGGATATTCAAACGAATTTGAGCGCATTTGGGCAACCAAACTTCGTGAACATAAAGTTGATATTGAAAGAGCAATGCTGTTTGGACAAAAAGCAAGAGTTGGTGGTGTTCAATACACTGAAGGTCTTGCTGGACATATTGTAAAAAATGCAAGTCCACAAACTACAGACACAGTTGCTTTATCTTATACAAGCGGTGCTCCTTACTATCGTAGTGTTACTTCTGGTGGGTTAACTTATGATCGTCTACTTGGCGACTTAGAAGTTATTTTTGACCCAGCTCGTGGTGGCTCAAGCGACAGACTAGTGCTTGCATCACTTCCAGTTATAACATTCTTTAACAAATTAGGCGACGGTGCGTTCATGGATGCTTCTATGGGTGGCTCTGGTTTAATTAATCGTTATAACTTTGAAGAAAGACAAGGTCAATTTGGTCATAAAATTATGACTATCGACACTGTTCATGGAACAATGCACTTAGTAAAAGAACCTCTTTTCAGAGGTCAAGCTTCTGGATTCATGCTTATGGCTGATATGACCAAGTGTCAATATCGCCCATTAGTTGGAAACGGTTTAAATCGTGATACTCATATTATGACTAACGTACAGAATTCTGATGAAGACTTACGTAAGGATATGATTGTTACTGAAGCTGGTCTTGAAATAACACTTCCAGAGTGCCATGCACTTTACGAAGTAGAATCGGTGTAAGGAGGATTTAAATGAAAACTGATATTATAAATAAAAATAGTGGTAAGTTTATAGAAAAACTAAGTCCTGAAACCATTTTTGAATGGAATTATATTGATTGCGCTCCACCAGTTGTATCATCTATAGGTAACTCAGGTGATGGTATAATGGCTGATGGAGATCACGGTAGTGTTTTATTTCCTGGTAAAAATGGAGAACTTTATCCTTCAACTATGTGTTATATTGGAGCTTTTACAGCTGTTGGTACAACACCAAATGTTGATGGAACAGTTCCCTCGGTAGACACTAATAACACTGCAGCTGGCTGGAATATGCAAATGGATGCAGAAACAGCTGACAATACTGGACTTGAATTAGTCTTAGGTGGTAGTCAGTTTGGTAGCAATAGTAATAAAATTGTTGCTGGAACTCACGCAGCTGTAATTGACATGACAATCTACAATGTTGACTGGACTGATTTTGACGCAGCAGTCATAGGTATTAGAAAAGCTCAAGGTTTTGAAACTGGACACGGTGGAATTTTAGCCGCAGCTTCTGGAGACCCAGCATATACTGACTTTGTAGCTTTTGGATGTCAATCAGCAGATGATGTACAAATAGCAAGCGCCTTAAATGACGGTTCTCGTACTTATACAGATTCTACGCAAGCTACAGCAGCTGACAAGAATCACAGATTCCAAATTACTTTGGCTGCTGATGGTTCGGTTACATTCGCACATGTTGGTGCTGCTGTCGCTGGAGAAGGAGCATTAGCTGCTCCAACAGTAACAGCTGCTTATACTTTTGATAGTGGAGATGTTTTAGTCCCTTATATGTTAGTACAAGGAACAAATCAAAACAGCGCTATTTATCTAAAAGATATAAAAGTAACACGCACACCAGTTGTTGATGGACATAGTGTATCGTAAAATCCGAATAAATAAGGATTGACAGTTTTGGATACTGTGGGGCTATTCGTAAAAAGGTTTAGCCCCAAACATCCTAAAGATTTTAAAATAAGGAAATAAAATGGCTGTTTATGACAATGTAAAAGTAAAAGTTTTTGTGCATGATGCTACTCCAAATATAGAAACTGCTGCGGTTGGAGAGATGGCAAGAGACTTAAAAGACCATATTGATACTTTAGATTCTACTAACAATAAAGTTTTATCAATTACTCATACCACTCTTAGAGGTGATAGAGTGTTAACTGTAGTTATTGGTGGAGCTTAATGGCTAAATGTCAGCATTGTAAAGAGCCAAATAGAGAGAATTGGTTCTATTGTAGAGAATGTGGTAAAAGAGCATCTGCTCCAAAGTTTACTACAAACTCCTGGATGAGAACTGACAGAGGAGTGAGGAGTGATATAGAATTTAATTCTATGGATATGAATAAAAGTATTGATAAAATGAGAAACCAAAAGTGGGGATTAGATGGGTAAATTTGGTAAAGGTTTAAAAACTGTTTCTAGTCGTACAATGACTGGAGGAAAGGGTGTATCAGATGATGTACAAAAAGCCAAAAAAAATGGCAAAGAAAAAGAAAAAAGCAAAAAAGCCTACTAAAAAAAGAACAATGAGATATTAATAAGTGGCTGAAACAAAATTTAACGCACAAGTAGTAAACCTAGTAGGAGCATTTAGCGATGAAACTGCATTAGACTCTTTTATAACAGAAGGAGCTAATGAGGTTATTAACGCTATGCCTCGCTCTATAATGGAAAGAGTAGCAGATGAAGTTACAGTTTCTGACGGTAGTACGTCATCTGAAACTCATAAAATATTACACGTTCTTTTAGATGATCAACCTTGTAGATTGGTTTTAGCTAGAGACAGAGGTAGAATACAAGACTCTTCAGATATGCATTTTGCTACTGCATCAGACCCAGCTTACTACATACAAAACGAAGCGATAAATGTTTTTCCTAATAGCGGAGTTATTAAAATGGTTGGAGTGCCAGTTTATAATCAAACCACTCCTATAGATGCTAGTGATAAATCTACTATTGCAAATTTTCCAGACGAGTATGAGTACTTAGTTACCTTATATGCTGCGATTAAAGCGTTACAGCAAAATATGGCTTCTAAGTCTAGCTCTTTACCTGAAGATATTTCATTACCAGCAATACCAACTTTAACAGGTATAGCTACTGTTAGCTATACTAATGCGAGTAACGAAGATGCTTTAGTAGACGTTATTACAGTTCCTGCTAAAATAGATGTTAGCTCAAATGCTCCTAATTTTAATAAACCTAGCGTAGCGACTTCTATTGGTCAAGCTACAACAGCGTTAGAAAATGAAGATATTGAGTTAATGGGTTCAGCAGTTCAAAAAATTCAATCTGAGCTTGCAACTGTTAATGCTAATTTTGCAAACGAACAAGCAGAATTTAACAAAGAAAGCTCTATATATCAAATGGAGTTTCAAGAAGAAGTTACTAGGGTAAACCAAGAATTACAAGCTGAAATAGAAAAATTTAGAGCTAGACTTTCTGTTTCTCAGTCTAACAAACAGCAAGATCAGGCTTTAAATATTCAAAACGCTATAAAACAAATGGAAGCTATTATGTCAGATAATAGCAACAAGCTTCAAAAATTTGGAGCTGACCTACAGCGCTATCAAGCTTTAGTGTCCGCTGAGGTTCAAAATTTTAATTTAAAGTTGCAAAAACAAACTACTGACTATCAATGGTTTGTCAGTCAACGTCAACAATTACAAGCTGATTACGATAAGGGTATTCAGATTATGAGAGGTACTTAAAATGGCAGATAAAGCTTCAGGAAACACATCTTCCTCAATTTTTTTAGATGAAATAAAATCTTCTATGTCTGGAATACTAGACTACGAACCAAAAGATGCAAATGATAAATGGGTATTTGCTGAAGTTTCAGTAACAAATGGAGCTAGTACAGATTTATTAGATACAGGTGATTCATATCTTGGTTCATCAACTCAAGTAGCAACTGGTGATTCTGTTAAATGGATTTGTATTAAAAATTTATCTAGTACTGCTACTGAGGGAGTTGCTGTAGATTTAATAACTGGTACAGCTGCTTTTGATTTAAAAGGTGTAAATATAGTTGGTGCTGGAGAAATGATTATTTTAAAACCTCAAAATACAACAGTAGCTGATTTACACGCTAGGTCTTGTACTATGGATGGAACTTATGGGTATTCTACTGCGCAAGGAAGTGCAACAGTAGTAGTTCAAGTAGCTGCAATACTGGATGACGCATAATGGCTTTAACCCCAACAACCCTAAATACTACTCCTGCTTGGACTCCAGTAACTTTAAATACTACTCCTGCTTGGACTGGTGTTACTTTGCCTACTACTCCTTCTTGGACAATACCAGGGAGTTGGGCAGATATGACTGTTAATAACTGGGAAGATGAAACCAGAACTTACAATCAGATAGGTAATCTAGGAAAGGATTCTCACTAATGGCAACAACGCACAGATTAACGGTTAAAACAATTATATCTAGAGTAAGACAAGCTTTTCCAGAAGCACCAGAAAATTATATTATGAACTTAATTAATGAAGCACTGGTTGAACTAGGAAAGTACAATACAAAAATTGAATACGCAAAACTAACCACTGTTGCAGACCAGCAATGGTATACATTAAAAGAGCAAGTTGATGGAGTTACTAATTCTAATATAGAAGTAAACAAAGTATATAGGGTTGACTTTATGGATTCATCTGGAGACTATGTTAAGATACCTAGATTACTTAACAACGAAATACAAACAATGGATATAGACTAATGGCAAGTAGCTATAACAACCCAGAAGATTTTATTGCTTGGTTTATTACTGGAGACCATTTAGCAATAGTAACAACGGATGGTTCTGATAATGATACCATTCATCAAAAATTAGGTGATTATAAGCCTATCAACGAAGCAGTAACAAACGGTGTATTAATACATTATTCTGGAGAACCTAACGCTGTAACAGCGATTGGAAATACTCCAGACGTAGATAATGTTATGCACTCATCGTTAATAGATTACGTAAAATTTAGATTATATCAAGACAAAGCTGGAATATCTGTAGACTCAAATGCATCTGCTGTAGCAATGAGCATGGCAAGATCGCATGAAGGAAAATGGAATGAAGCTACTAGAAAGTTTGGTATGAAAAAACGGGATAAGACTGGCGGCCCAAGAAGAATTATGCCAGCAGATTTAAGATAGCCCTAGAGGCGGTGGTGGAGGTTTAGGAGTATAATATGGCATTTCCAGAATTTCAAACAAAAGAAGTTTTAAACAAAGTTTTAAACACAGACAAAGATGCGTTAAAAGTAGATATAGATAACGTAACTCTTGATGGTTCTCAGTTATCTGTAGACATAGATAAAGAGAATGATTCTATAGTAATCTTTAGTAATACAGCAGCAGATGGTAGTGGCACTAATACAGTTCCATTAGTTGACGCAGCTGGACATACTCAAGTAGATATCGTATCGTCTGCTTTACCTTCTGGTGGAGCTACGGCAGCAAATCAAGCTACTATTATTGGACACGTAGATGGAATTGAAACTTTAATAACATCTACTAATTCAAAGATAGATACATTTGATGCTGTATTAGATGCAATTAAAACTGATACACAAGAAATAGAAGAAGCTGTAGAGACTATTGAAGGTGCTGTGAGTGGTGGTCAAATGCAAGTAGATGTAGTTGCTATCTCAGCTCAATCAGATGGAACTTATATAGGTGATATTAAATTTGGAGAATCTTTACCAGCTGGTAGTGCAGCTATCGGTAAGTTAGCAGCTAATAGTGGTGTAGACATTGGAGATGTAGATATAACTAGTGTTGTGCCTGGTGTCGCAGCTACAAGTCTTGGTAAAGCTATCCAAAGCACTCAAGGTGGTACTGACACAGGCGTTGCAGCTTTAGCTGTAAGGAATGATGCTTTAGCTGATTTATCAGGAGCTGATGGTGACTATACTCCATTACAAGTCAATAAGACTGGAGCTTTAAATGTAACTGAAAACACAGGTTATCTTGGTGCAATATTTGAAGATGGTGATGATAATATAACAAGTAAAAAAGTTATAGCAATTCAATTTTTAGAAGATACAACTTTTACAACCTTAACACCTCAAGATTCTTCTTATATAGGAACAGCTAGTGGCAATGGTGATGCTATTGATACAAGTAATACATTTCCACAAGGTATGACAATATTTGGAAGATGGACTGGATTTAGGTTAGCAACTGGTACTATAGTAGCATATCAAGGTGATTGGTAATGATCAGTTTAGGTTTATCTATTCATTCAGTTGTAACACAGGTAGCTCGTCTTGCAAGAGATATGTGGAACTCTGTTAATCTTAATGATATATGGGAAAATGAACAACGTAATTGGGATGATATAATATGAAAAATTTTAATATAGGAAAATTATTATGGCAACATTAGCAGGAAATACGATAGCGAGTACTTATCCGTTATTATTAAAAATAGCTTCTAGTGGAGTTGGAAGTACTCCATTGCGAGTTGAAGATGGAGATGCTACTGGTTCAGCTTTATACTTAGGCACAACAACAGCTGGTATCGGTATAGTGCCCGATAGTACCACATTTCATATACATACAGCTAGTGCTGGAACTGTATCTCCAAATGCAGCTGCCGATGAGCTAGTGCTTGAAAATAGTGGTGCAGTTGGAATGACAATGTTAGGAGGCGCAAGTTCAACTTGTACGATAGCAATGGGTGATGCTACTGTTGGAGAGTATCGAGGTGTTATTATTTATGACAACAATAATAGTAATATGGCATTTAAAACTGCTAATGCTGAAGCTATTAGAATTAATGCTAATCAACGAGTAGGTATAGGAACTACAAGTCCTGCTCACAAATTGCAAGTTTCAAGTGGAGGAGCAGATGGTGGAATTGGTTTATTAGCAACG
>Ga0209336_10000719_pt1 | contig 16741 bp, 21 predicted proteins | sample LinPmetageLP32_FD_184042 | JGI IMG/M metagenome (GOLD analysis project Ga0209336, IMG submission 184042) | Marine viral communities from the Pacific Ocean - LP-32 (SPAdes) (version 2) | ecosystem: Environmental > Aquatic > Marine > Oceanic | place: Pacific Ocean | collected 2009-08-23 | reverse complement strand
TAACTACTTTGTAGCCACCTTGAAGCGATACAGTAGATGCAAAGTGTTTTATCTTACCGCGAAGAGTGTCGATATTACCTTCTTCAGATCCATTCACAACTATATAATCTAAGTCAAGCATTTTACATAATGCTTTAGCCACTGTAGTTTTACCTAAACCAGCAGAGCCTGTAAGTAGCATGTTAGGCAATTCGCCTGTATTTGCTATGTTTTGAAATGTTGTTTTGAGATCTTGCGGAAGTATACAATCATTGATTGTTTGAGGGCGGTACTTCTCTACCCATAAAAATTCATTAGACATCTTAACTCCATAATATAAGGTGCGGTGGCAGGACTTAACGATTACCTGCAAAGAGATGGTGACGTACTCGTGCTAATCTCTTACCCCAATGTTGCTCGCTAGAGCTGGCATGCTAGGACCCATCGGTTACTTTATCTTCGTACGACCAAAGATATTCAGTCACACCGCGATCGCCCGTCGGCGAATTCAAATTTGTACTCTAGGACTATTATACCACAGTCCTAGAGATTTGTACACCATTAAGATGTAGTATCAGCTGCATTTTCTAAGACAGGTTCTCCGCCAGGAGATGCATTAGCTGTTTGAGCTTCTTGAGCAGCTTTTAGAAAAGAAGTTACTCGATCTCGAAGTCCACCGACTTGAGACATTTCTTCACCGCGAAATGCTCCGCGTTGAGATGCGATATCGATAACAGAGACGAATCCCTGAATATCTGCCATCGTTAGTTGCGTAGCCTCAGCTTCTGCTGGTGCTGCTGGTGCCGACTCCATCGTCGGTGTAGTACTATTGGCTTTTGCCATGTTATCATTCTCCATAACTTGAGTTTTTCTCGAGAGCAACCCAATATTCAATTGGGTCAGTTTGGTTAGTAAATTTAGAAATAAGCTTTTTACTTATTTCAACTGAGTAATCGCCGTTCAAAAATTTGAAATTACCAATATTAAAAATGAGCTGAAATCCTTCATCAGATCGACTACAATTAGTCAGTTCAATCTCATAAGAATTTGCAGTTGCATCTCTAACGTCAGTAACAGCGAGTGTTGTTGTGGTTGCGCCGGTTTCACCCTTCACAACAACATCAGTAACGCCCAATGTAGATGAAGCTTTCCTTAGGTTAGCCATATCTTCTTGAGTTATATTAAATGAAACGTCAACGGAAGGCATAACAACATCCTTTGATGGTGTTGTTAAATTTTCAGGACTAGAAAAGAAATACTTGATTTTGCGATTATTCTGCGCAATAGTAGCAAATTTGCAATCATCACTTATTTCAATTTCAGGTTCTTCAAACATGCCTATCACGCCTAAGAATTCATTTAAATCATATACACCAAATTCAGAAGAAACATCTTCTGCAATATTACTTGATGCCATAATAGTTTTTGACTCTGCCATAGTCTTTACTGTATTTCCTGCTTTAAACACCATATTTGAATTAATGGAGGCAAAGTTCTTAAGAACAGAAACAGTGGTTTCAGATAATTTCATAACAAATCCTATGTTGTCGAGTTATTATTTATAACGTTTTGATCGTGGATACTCAACGCAATGAGAGAATAATGCAATATTTTCATTAAATCATTACGATTTTTGCCATCTTTCTTTCCATAGCGTTGAGCATATTTAAGGATATTGCCTAATGCAAAACCTTCACCATGGCCACAGTCAACGATGAACTCTGTAGCTTGGAATTTATTTTTAGAATAATGCGAATCATATGTTGCATTAACATGATTAAGAAGCTCTTGGATAAGAGCTCCTTCGTTAAATTTATAGTCTATTGCCATTAGGCCTCCTCAATCGCAGTATTAATAATGTCATCTATATTTACATCAGACTCTTCTGAATTAGCTTCAACCGAAGCATCAACCTTAGTATAAAGATCAAGGAATGCTTCCTTTGTATCTGTATCAAATCGGTTAACACAAAGTTCGATTGCTTTCATTCTATCTTCAAAGATAGAAAAGCTTTGTATTATATGACAAAGTCTACGTGTTGAAATCACTTCTTCGATTCCGCCGTCTTCGTATGTTTTACGAATAGTTTCAGACCACTGAACAAGAAGATCAGCAAAGTCAGATTGTCCTTCAACATTATACTTTTTCATATGTTGAATAAGTATTTTCTTTTCAATGTTTACTGAAGCATAAGGCTGTTCAACTGTAATAGTAAAACGCTCAAGGAAAGCTTCATCAATGATTGTAGCAGCAATAAAGCGACCATCATCTGATCCTTGACCTTTAGTGTTTGCGGTAGCAATGATGTTAAACCCAGGCTTAGGTTCAATCATTTCGCCTGTTTTCTTAATAAGAATAGGCTTACCTTCAAGTACACCTTGAAGACACATCATTTTATTAGATCCACGATCGATTTCGTCAATCAAAAGAATTGCACCACGTTCCATGGCTTTAATGACAGGACCTTTATTGAAAACAGTTTCACCTTGAATTAAGCGAAAGCCACCAATTAAATCATCTTCATCAGTTTCAGGTGTAATTTGAACTCTTACATATTCACGCTTAAGTGTAGAACATGCTTGTTCAGCCATTAATGTTTTACCATTGCCTGATAAACCAGTAATAAAAGTAGGATAAAAGATACCAGATTTGATGATAGCTTTTATATCCTTAAAGTTTCCCCAAGGAACATAATATTTATCAGCTTTAGGAATAAAGACTTCGTCATTCATTACAGATGAAACTGAAGTCGCCATTTTAGGCGATGCAGTTTTTTCTATTGTACGAAAAGGTACAACTGAGCTTTCCAAATTATATAATCCTCTTCGGACTTTAGGATGTGATGTAACAAACTTATATGCATCACGATTGGTAATACCAATTTCAGCTGCAAGACCTGTTACAGTTTTAGGGTAAAATTCTGTTTGAGCAGGAAAGCGCTCAGCCAAAGTTTCGGTTAGTGTTTTTTCAATCAAGTTCATAATATATTATCTCCTCAGATCATTATATAAATTATACCACAGTATGTAGTAAATGTACACCATTATTTTTCAATAATCGTCATTATTTTGTGTTGCGCTTGGAAGACCCCAAGCAATAAGGCCCATGCCTAATAAAGCAAATGCTATGCATAAACCCCAATTGTCATTTTCAAATCCAGTTGGTCCGTCTATTGCGCCTGCTGCAAGTACTAATGAAATAAATCCTAAACCTACTCTAATCATTTTCTATTCTCCTCAATTTATAGATATATCTTACCACAGTATATCCTATATGTACACCATTAAATGCATCTTTTTTCATTTTATTATTATGATGTGATATAAATGTCACAGTTAAGCTATCATTTCTGAGAACTTAACTGCTAGTGCACGATTGGTTTTCTTTGAAGATGCGTGCTTTTTAAATGCTTTTGTTATATCTCCACGGCGAGCTGAGTGGTGTACATCAAAATCTTCTACACTTGTATCTAAATCTCTTGAAGAAGACTTAAGTATAAAGTAACGATCATATCCTAATTTATTATCAGCAATAAACATTTTACTTTTATTATAAGCTCTCATTAATGCTCTAAATTCATCGCTTTTCCAATCAACAAATTCGCGATATCCATTTTCAGATCTAGGCGCACGTTGAGTTTCAGATATAGCATTTTTTGCTTCCCACGTACTGTCAGCTAAGAAAAATCCTATAGTAGTAACACCTTCCATTTTACGTATGTGATTTAAGAATAAAGAAGTAGTGCCATTTTGGCCACGGCCGCATTGAGTTTTATGATCAATTCTCATAGTACCTGAAGCAGTTTTAAGAATTATATCTCTGCTCCATGAAGATTTCTGTGTTATTTCTTTGTTAGAAAATCCATGATTATCATTATAGTTTGCTCTAATTGATCCACCATATCCATCAGTAATGTATATTGCATTTACTTTTTGGATATTGTGCTTTGATTTAAAATCAGAAATGATGAGCTCTGAAGCAAGAATACATTCATCTAGAGGCGTTCCTCCTAACCATTCAATCCTTCCACGGAACAAATAACTAGATACGGTTTGATAAAACAAAGAAGCATAAGCTTTTTCATATGTACCTTTGCTGAATGAAGAACTCAAAACATGTAGAAGGTGAGCATCGCTTGTTCTAATTGTATTAAATTCTGTTGACTCGAAAAGTCTATCTTCACATGTAGTAAATCCATATACATCAAAAGGTACGTTTATTTTTTTACAAAACATTGCAATGTTTAGCACTTGCTTCAATACAGAAGAGAATACGCCATGCATAGAACCAGAATAATCAATGAATAGTACTAGTCCATGCGATTTAGCATCTGCAAGAGTTGTTACTCGAGAAAATATATCTTCATTAAATTGATAGCTATGTAGCTTATTGACATCAATTGATCCAGATTTTGCAGTTTGTGCTCTTTGGTATTGATATGCAGATTTACGCATTTCAAATTCTTTTGCCATTATAGCAGTGATTGCTTTTGTTTCTTTTAAGAAATCTTTATATTGCTGTATTTCACCATTGCTAAGCATTAAGAAAGGATCACGAGGAGTGCTATCTCTATCTTTATTGCGAGATTCTGTAATTTTTTCAATAGGAACAATCATTTGTTTAATTTGATTACGATTAACATTATTTAAAAATAAAGGTTGATGGCCTAAGTCAGCGTGATTTTCAAGTAGCTTTGATGAATTCTCGCGAAATGCATTTTCAGTTGTAGCTGTGACTACATCCTTCGTTTCATTTTCAGCTGCGCCTCTTCCAGCATCTTTACCACTTACATCTGAAGTGTTTTGTGTTTTGTCATCATCATCTTTTTTGCCTTTAGCAGAAGGCGAATCTCCATCTTCACCTTCTTCATCAGATTTATCAGAAGATTGATCAGAAGATTTTTCTAATGACTGTTCTTCTTGGCTTTCGCCTTCAGTATCATTCGATCTGCTCTCCATATCCAATACTTCACTATCATCGCTCGATGACGCAGACGGATCGATCGGTATATCTTTTTCGTCAAGATCATTAGGTATAGCCATGGCGCTAATAGGCATTTCAATATTATCATTTTTATATTTTTCCTGTTGTGATAAAGCAAATTCATATAATGCTTTCGTAGCTTCTAAAGTGTCATCCCATGTTTCAACTGCGAAACATAAATCAACTACATTTTTTTCTTCACTGTAAAATGGTACTAATAATAAATCTCTAAGTTTTGCCTTTAAGTTAATTCGATCAGCAAGACCCATATAAGCTACATCTTTGCCTTCAAGGCCAAAGAAATTTTCTTTGTGCAGCACAGAATATCCGCGTTTAAATGAGGAGACTAAGCCGGGATATCTGCGCTGCACTAGCTTCTCAATTCGAATATCTTCAACGATATTCAAATATGCTTTTGGACAATTAGGAATAACAACATCTGCGTCATGCCAACCTTCAGGAGGTGTCTCTAAAGCATGGCCAACTTCGTGGCCTGAAAGAAGATCGTAAACATCTTTACCTCTATCTTCCCAAATAGGCAAACCCAACACACGCTTTTCAACATCAAAGAAAGCAGTGGTAAAATTACCATGCTGAATAGTAATGTTTTCTTTTGCTAGAAGTTTGGCTAGCATGGTTTGTGCTGGTGTAAAATGCATATCTATCTCCTCATTTGATATATAGATCTTACCACAGAAACGCAAGGAAGTACACAACTAAATGCACTCTTTTGCGTTTTTTCTATGTAGTGTGATATAAATGTCACAGTCACTTTATTTTCGAGAAATTGCGTTCCTTTACAAACTCGATCTTACTTTTAAACTTTCCATCAAGTATATCACCTTTGTGCGATATAACAAACACATTTGTATCATCTTCAAGAGTGTATAGTATCTTCATTAGATTGTCTACACCATCATGATCTAGTGATGAGTCAAATGTTTCATCTAGTATTAATAGATTAGTGGATGTGCTATTCTTCATTTTTGCGATTTGACGCCACGTAAAGAGTAATGCTAAATCAATACGTTGCTTTTCACCTTCAGAAAACGAAGCATAATTGAATGCATCTCTATGACGAGATCTAATTGTTTCATTAAAGTTTTCATCTAAATTAAATGCTACAAAGAAGTCAAGAACTTGTAAGTATTTATTAACAAGGTTATTCATTACAGGAAGATATTCTTTTACTACTTTCGTTTTAATACCAGTGTCTTTTAGCATTTCAGATGCAGCATCATTATATGATCTTTCATCAAGTAGCCTTAGCTTATTTTCTCCATATGTATCTCGAGAAGTTAAATGCTTTTCTAATGAAGAATTAGCTTCACCTATATCTCCTGTATCCTTTGATTGTAATGACGCAATGCCTACATTTAAATCGCTTATTTGAGTACGATATAATTGCATTGCTCTATTGTTTGAAGTTAAAGTTGCAGTATTATCTCTTACAGCTTGAGTAAGTACATTTAAATCGTCAATACGATTTTCTATAGTTTGCGATCTATCAGAAGCTTTTGATAAAGCATCTTTTAGTTCTTTTGCTTTGTCCTTTGCTGTTTTGAGCTTACTAGATCGAATAGTTTCATCTATACTTTGCGTACATACAGGACATTCAGTATTGTCTTCGTAAAACTTAGCATCCTTTACGATAGTAGAAATTTGAGTTTGAAACTGAGCAGTATAATGCAATAAAGATTGCTTTTCGTTATGTGCTTGTTTCATGTTTTCAGTAAGACCATTATTATCTTTTTCAATCGATTTAGATAATGTTTCGCATTCTTTTGAAAGCTCATCTATTTGAGTTTCAATTTTAGATATTTCGCTATCTTTATCACGTATCAAATCATCATTGATTTCAGTGATATCGCGAATATACTTTTTCTGTAAAACAATCTTTTCTTTTATTAGATCTAGATTATAATCATTATCTACAATTTGCTGCCTAAGCTTACCATTCTTTTCTTTTAAAATACCATTCATTTTTGTAAAGATATTAATGTCAAGTAGATCTTCAATTACTGCTCTACGATGACCAGCTGGCAATTGCATAAAAGGAATAAATGAACTACTACCTAACACTACAATCTGATGAAAAGATTTGTGATTAAGCTTTAGAATGTTTTGTTCTAAGAACTTTTGATAATCACGCGATGTAGATGATTGATTAATAAGTTTATCATTTTGGTAGATTTCAAACTTTCCTGGTTTAATGCCACGTATAATTTTAAACTTATGTACTCCTACATCAAAAGCAACAGCAACTTCACACTGTTTACCATTAATAGAATTTATCAATTGATCTTTCTTAATGTCACGATGTGGCTTACCAAATAGCGCGAATGATAATGCATCGAGCAACGTTGATTTACCAGCACCGTTTTGACCTACGATTAACGTAGTTGATGTTCTATTCAAGTCAATTGTTGTTGAAGTATTTCCTGTAGATAAGAAATTCTTCCATGTTACTGATTTAAATTTAATCATAAAACTTCCATATTTTGAGCTTCTACATAAAGGCCACGCATAAGTCCTTTTATACGTTCTTTATCTAGTTCTGTACTAACTGCTTCTACATATGTATCTAATAACGTAGTCGTATCTTCTACAGATATTCCGTCATCTTCTACATTTGTACCTACAAACTCGTCAAAAGTTTCAGCGATTTTTAGATCATACGTGTCAACTTGCTGAATTCTATCAATGAACTTGTCAAAGAGAAAAGGTTCTGTTTTATTACTTACAACAACCTTTACAAACTTATTCTCCAGTTTATTTACATTATAGCTATTATAATCTATTTTGCTGTCATCGTACACCACTTTTTCAAAAATAGTTAAATTATTTCTGATTGGCTCTAATTTGCGTGTATCTGTATCTAAGATATGAAAGTACTTTGGATCATGAGCATCAGACCAAGTAAACTCCATTTGAGTACCTAAGTAATGTATATTACCTTGGTTTGATTTTGTATGGAAATGTCCTGACATAACCATTTCAAATCTATCAAATGTAGCACTGCTCATTCCTGATGTACTTTTTAAACCCCGCATCATTTCGAATCCACTTAATTCTAAGTGAGCACCGACAATAGGAGCTTTACAAGTTTTTATAAATTCCATAGAGTCTTCATAATTTTCATTATTAATCCATGGAATAAGCGCTATTGATAATCCGTCATAATCAACAACCTTTGGTCTCATAATAATATTAACGTTTGATGTATAATAGCCTAAGAGTTCTTTTAAAGAACATAAATCATTTGTATTTTTAAAAAACACATCATGATTTCCTGGAATAATATCCATATGCATTCCTTCAGACTTGAGAGTATCAAGGAATACTTTACGTATCGAGTTTTGTGACTTAAAGTTTATATACTTGCGATGATCGTAAAAATCACCTAAATGCAGTATTTGCTTGATATCATGTTTCTTGCAATAAGGAAAGAAAACTTCGTCAAAAAATCTTTCTTGATATTTAACGAATATATCAGAGCTATTTCTAATACCAGAGTGGGTATCATTTAGTACTGCTATCTTCATCCGGGTTCCAATCTATATTAATTTCTTCACCGTCGCGATCATTGTATATATCGCCAGCGTGGGCTTGTATGTCTAGAATCAATTGATTGCATAATGCTTTATCATATGATTTATCTGTAAGATTTGAATATTTAAACCTTTCTCTATGCAATGCAATTGCTACTGCATGCATTGTATTTATTTTTCTGATTATTGATTCAACTGTAGCTTGCATATCAGCCTCCAAAAAAGAGTTCTAAGCCTTTAGCCTTTTTCTCTTTTTCTTTTACTTTCTCTTGTTTAGCAAAGTCTTTTATTTGACTATCCACTCCACGAACTTTGTCAATTCGTGTGCGTAAATCATCTACGAAAGCACGTTCAACTGAATGCGAATCGCCAGCTGAAGATTTGCCGTATGTAACAAACTCTTCAAATCCAGCTTTTTCGATCCATTTAAATTTAATGTCTTGTTGTTTCTTTTCTTTAGCTATACGCCGTAAAAAAGCAAAGTAACATATTTGTGTAAAATATGAGAATGCATTAGGGTTACCAGTACGAGTAGCAGTTTCAATATTATAATTTGTGATTGCTTTGAGACAATTCTCAACAGCATCCATCACCATTTCTTCTCGATAAGTATATCGAATGAAATTACTCTTGTGTGATAATCCTTCTGCAATTTTTAAAAAACATGTCGCAACATAATCTGGTACGACTGGTATTATTTTTTCATTGCTTTCTGCCTCATTTACTAATTTTACATAGTCGACAACCGCTAACGAGAATTCTCTGTTGTTAACGTAATGAGGTTTGTCCTTTGGTTTGATTTTTGCCATAATATTACTCCAAGCATAATTTACCATTATAGATCTATTCTATACTAGTTCTATGGAAATGTACACCATTATTTTTTATTTTATTTTAATAATAGTGCGTTTTTGGGGTTTACAAAAGCCCAAAACTGTGGTATAATTAAAGAGTAGCTGCTGAGGGGGAGGAGTACCTAATGATACACTGTCTTTGGATCTGGTAACATATCTTCCAATTCCATCTCGAGTTCGTCCATATATTCATCAGGATACTCGCGTTGATTCAAACGTTCGTCCTGTCTTATTCCTAAGCATACTCTTATATATCTTTCTTTTATATCATCTGAACATTCAACATGACTAATGATAGTTGATGGGTTGAGCGTACAGACTTCTTCTTTTGCGAGAGGCATCCAATCTGAAAAGAAATACGTTGACTTATAAGGGTGTGGAGCCATATTTAAAAGAAGCGGCTTTTCTAAACACCAACTAGCATCTTCGTCTTTGCTCATAATACCTATTACTTCTTCACCTGATACAAATTTGAGATGACGAATATTGACATTATCATATGCCTTTTCTAATTCTTCCTTTGTGATCTTTGCCATTATATGTTTACCTCATAAATCTTAAATTTAAATTTCTCTTTACTATATATTTTAATTCTTTCAGCTGCATGATTTAACGTATAATTTTTATTCCTTTTCCAATGTAAATCATCTGCTATGTCAAAAAGTTTAGTTGCTACTCCATTATCACTTTTTCTGAGGCCTCTACCAATACTTTGTAAGATTCTAATCTGAGATTTACTAGGCGATGCAAATATAATGTTATGCAAATTGCGTATATTGATACCAGTACTAAAAGTACCCAATGAAGCAACAATGATAGCATTTTTCTCGTTCTCTGTAATCTTTCTTATTTCTTCTCTAGTATCTACGTCAGTACCTCCACTCACGAAAAAAACTTTCCTTCGAGCATGTGCTTTTGTTTTTACTAAATCATATAAAGGTTTACCATGTTTCTCTACATACTGATAAAGTACTAAAGAATTTCCTTCTTGATCTAATGCTAGATTCGTTATGAATCTATTTCTCGGTTCGTGAGTGACGATAAAGTCTAATTCTTCTTGGTACTTAACTTTATTTATAAGTTTACAATACTTCTCTTCATACTTTAAAAGTAGTACGGATATGTTAAGTTCAGCCAGATCGCCTGAATCCATAAGAGTTTTAGTAGACGTTACATAATATGCAGGCCCAAAATGTCCTTCTAAAACGAGCTTATGTGTTTGTGTTCCATCAAGAGTACCTGTAGTTCCAAATCTATATTCAGCTTCTCGCATTTTTGAGAGTATACTAATGAGAGATTTTGCTTTGAAGTTATGCGCTTCATCTCCAAACACTGCACCGTATTGTTCAAACCAAGACCCAGGCAATTTATAGATAGACTGCCATGTAGATATGACAACACGTTCTTGATTTGCAAACTTAGGTTTCCCTGCATATATTCTATGACAGATCGACTCATGAAATCCTTCATCATATTGAGAATAATCTGCAAAATCAGAATACATTTGTTGTACTAAAGATGTAGTTGGCACAATGATAAGAGCTTTCTTATCACTGTTATCTAGAAACCAACGAATCAAACAATAGATAATTAGTGACTTTCCTGATGCTGTAGGCGAAACAAGAAGAGCATTTTTATTCATAAGACTATAATATATTGCTTCTAATTGGTATTCCTTAGGCGTTATAGTCTTACCTTTTGATGTCAAAGTCAGCTGCTGCATCCAATCCATATTGGCTACTTCTTCAGATCCAACAATACCGTATTCGTTATCATGTTCTAACGATATATGATAATCTCTTCCAGGAGTATCAGCGAATTCTTTTAAATAAAAATATAAACCAATAGGAAGTTCAGATGACCTTACATCATAAAGACGAATTCTCCCATCCCACATCTTATTTTTGTACGCAGGCATGAACTTATATCCTGGAACAAAGAATGTAAAGAAATCAGAAATTTCGTTTTTAACGCTTGGTTCTGTTTCAACATGCAAAAATGCATGGTTCTTTTTGCGTACTGCAATACTTGTCATTAGCCACCTGATTCAAATCTTCGCCAATCAATCATATTCTTAATAGTAGAATGTCTCCATCTAATATTGCCCATGATTTCTTCTAATGTTTCTACTAATGTTTTTAGATATTCAATTCGAGATTGCGATTCTTGGATATGAGGATCTGCATCATAGTAGTAATCCATTTCGCCTTTTAATATTTTTAATCCATTAAGGGCATCGTATTCCCATCCTAAATCGTCAATTTGATCTTTTGTCAATTTACCATTGTACCACAGCCATTTATTTTTGAGTAATATTTTAAACTCAAATTGGCGTTTCTTTAATTGTAATTTATTGACAGTAACAAGCTCTAAGTATTTAGAGTGTAATAATATAGTTTTCTTTGAAGCTTCGTCTAATCTCAAATCATCTATTTGAGAGTCAGTCTTCCACATTTCAAGTATTTGCTCAAGCGTCATAATTCATCCATAATTTAGTTATATTAGTATATATTAATCTAAAGTTGTTCTAAAATTGCTTTCATTTTCTTTTTAGATTTTCCTCGCATTTTCATGCTTTCAATGTCATCTAGGTTTGACATATCATCTCCTACAATAACAAGAGCAATCATACCCATACTTTTATGAGGAGTACATTGGTATAAGTATACGCCAGGCATATCAAATGTGATATTAACTTCTTTACCATTTTTTGATTTCTTAGGTGCATCCCACCCATCAGGACCCGCAACAAATTCAACATTGTGTCCTTTACTTGTAGGTAGCCATGTAATTGTTTCGCCTGTATCCACTCGCGCGATGTCTTCCGAATAAACCATTTTGGCTCCATCAGCACGTTTATTTAGCATTTCTATTGTAATATCAGCAACAGCTGGAGCGCATGCGGCCATAGTTATTGCAATAGCTGTAAGTATTGTCGTTTTAATTTTCATCATAGTTCTTTCATATTAGCCTGTAATTTTAAAGTAAGAATACTGAAATGTGCAAGCTGCGGTTAAATATTCAACGTCTGTAGCAGTAGTATCAAAAGGTAAAGAACTTAGACTTATTGGAAATGCATCGATAAATTGTATTTCCTTTGAAACATTATTAGCGCTATTCAATACTGCTAATGTTAAATCTCGTTCTTTACGAACAGGAGCATCTTCAGAAGTAACAAGCCCTATCATCCAATCATGAATTTCTTTATAATTTAACAATTCCTCATCAACTAAAAACGTAAGGTCTAAAGGAGAATACTCTACTTTATCAGGAAGCATTCCAATATTACGTTGAGGCGTTGCAAATTGTGCAGGTTGAACTGACATGTCTGGCAAAGATATTGTTTGAACCATATATTGCGCATTAGGATATTTTTGGCTATCAATTAATAGCCTAAATCCAGATGGCGCAACAAAGTTATATGTTGTCAGTGCCGTCTTTGTTGCTGTATCTTTAAAATCTACGTTTAGTGTATAAGGCATTACCTATCCTCCATACTGTTATTTATAACAAAAAAATGGGCCAGCGAACCGGCCCATCTTAGTTTTGTAGTCAGAGGCGTTTAAAAACGCTCTTATTATATTCCTATTAAAGGATGTTTGTTACTTTGAAGATACGGTAGTATGGGTTAGCCCTTACTGCTCCGATTGTTCCGTCAGTAGCAACAAATGGATTCGCAATCATGCCGTAGCGTGTTTTGAAACCAATTTTTGGTTGGAAGTTGTTTTCACCAACTGCACGTACCATAGTTAGCGGTACATATGGGCAATAGAACATACCTGCATCATATGCAGAAGAACCACGATAACCAACGGTGATGTAATCAACGTTTGCATATGGATCGATATATACTTTAATTCCACCGGAAAGTGTTCCAGCGAATGTGTTGCCTGTGTCATCTACAGAAAGATTGCTGTTAGATGATAGTGCTGGTGAATAGTCCAAAAGACCAGTTGCGGAAAGTGCAGCTGCTACGTCTGAAGAACATAGTACGAAGTTTCCTTTGCCTCGACGAGTGTCTTTAGCAATACCATTACATTCGCGCTGTAATTGTACCAAGAGACCTTTGTACTTCTCTAGTGACCAACGGCCGTCTGCGTCTGCATTAATATCAAAGATACCGTCAGCAGTAATACCAGCCTGTAAACAACCTAGTTTAGCTCGTGAGTTAATTGAACGAACAACTTCGCGGTTGATTTCAGCCAAGATTTCAGCAGAAAGGATATTAGCCAATTCGCCTTCAGCGTCCAAACCGTGGATCGCTTTAAGATCTTGTGCTAATTCCATTGTGTATTCTGCTTTCAAAGCACGTGACTTAGCAGTCACTGTAGCTTTGTCAATGGTAAATGCCATTTGACCAAATGCAGTAGTAGCGGAATCACCAAGTGCTTCAGCTTCTGCAGTTGACATACCAGCACCTACTCCAAACACGTCTTCGACGGTATTAGCGCCGCCTGCAGAGTCAGCAGATGTTTGACCAGTTTGTCCTGGAGGGTTAATGTCTCCAACCAAGGATGATGAACCACCGAGGTGTGCACCACCTTGTGCTGTTCCAGTTGCGCCGTTAAACTTCGAGTTTGAGAAGTCTGTATCAGCTTCGTTGAACATTGCTTCTGCACCAGCTTGGTTGTGGTATGTTGACTTCATTGCGAAGATCAAACCAGTAGGACCAGACATTGGCTGAACGCCGCAGAGATCATACGCAATCAAGTTTGGCATTGCACGTCGTACGAGTGAGATCAAAATTGGATCCCAGTTATCGATGCTTGAACCAGTAGCATTGTTTGGCGCAGCTTCGTTAAGGTTAAAGGTCTCATGACCCCTTTGCTCTTGAAGAGCCTTTTCTGTATTCTCAAGCATTACCGCAGTTACTGCAGCACGATGCTTGTCTTTGAATTCAGGAGCCTCAGGTGCGTTCATAATTGGCGCCCATTTCTCCTGTAGATTTTCAGAATTGAACATATTTTGTTCCCCTAAATTAAGTTACTTTTTGAGTGCTGCAAGATATGCGTCCATACGTGGAGAGATTGAGACTTCTTCTTTGTCCCCTTCGCCTTCAACGTTTTCACTTAGCGTTTCCTGCATAGGTGTTGTTGCTTTAGCCACATCTTTGAAATATGTTTCTTTGATGACATTAACTTTATTTTCAAAGTTATCTGCATCCTCAAAGGTAACATCCTCAACTAAGGACTTAAGCTTTTCAGTTTGTGTTTCAGAAAGTCCGTTTGAAGATTCACGAATAATTTGATCACGTGTAAGTTTTGCAACTTCTTCTGTGAGTTCAATATTTTTCGCTTCAGATGTGTTAACATCTTCTTCAAGCTTATCAACTTTGGCTGCCAAATCGTCAACCAAGTCAACCTTGGATTCAGGAACTTCCACATAGTGCTCAGTGAACACTTGGTGTAGAGATTTCATGAAACCTTCTGCGATTTCAGTCCGGAGACCGCTCTCGACAGCAAGCTTGTTTTCTTCCATCCAGTTTTCTACTACGTAATTGAGATAGCCATCGACTTTCTCGACTAGATCAGATTGAATGCGTGTTGTTTCTTCTTCCAACTCAGTCTGGTAGTTTTCTTCGAGGCGTGTAACCTCATCGGAAACTTTAGATTTAAGTGCAGCTTCAAAAATTATTGCAGCTTTGCCTTTAAATCCATCAGATAGTGTTGCTTCTGATTCAACTAGAGCATTCAAATCACCTTCGAAGTTATCTTCGACGAGATCCTCGCCTTCGATTTCTTCTTGACCTTCTTGCATCTTACCGTAAGCTGCAGCCAGATCATGTTTTTTCATCTTGGACATTTTTAAATACATCGCATTAAGCATACCAGCTTTAGTAGTCGGTGCTTTTGCTTGAGCAGGTGCTGACTTTTTAATTTCAGCAGCATCTGCATCTGCAGCAGCTTGACCGTCTACCTCTTTGGCAGCATTAGCTTCTTCAAGATTTTCCCCTTCAACATTTTCAAGAGTCTCATCTTGGAGTTCTGTATCTTCAATAATGTCTTCGACTTGTGAGTCTTTCTCAGACATGAATTTACTCCTATTGAGTTAAAGTTTTGAGAGGAAACTTTTAAAGACTTTCATCTGTACATTAGACATGTCTGCAGATTTAGCTTCTTTGATCTCAGTCTCGAACTGTTCAATTTCTTGCGATTTTAGAATACCATTATCCCAAACCCATTCAACTCCTTCCATGATGCCATTTACAAAGGCTTCTGGAGCTGAAGGATCTTGTACGATATCTACAGTTGCAAGCATAAAATCTTTGCCTACAAATGCTGCACCGTTCCGATTCACAAGACTACCCATACCACGACTTGAAACACCTAACTGACAACCACCTTCGATAAGACCTTCAACGATCTTACCCATAGGGGTGCTCAATACAAGTGCTTTACCCATCACATTATTACCGTCCCATTTGAGTTCGGTTATGCGATGAGATACTTTATCCAAATTAACAGTTGGTCCTTCAGGGTGATTTAATTCACCGACCGCTCTGTTTTTGGAAACCTGTTCAGTGACATATTTGTCAACTGCTTTTTCTAATACTTCTTTGGGATACACTCTTCCATTACGGTTTTTTCCATTAGCTTGCATAAACACACCTTCAATGATGCATTTCTTTTTGCCTTTTTCATCAGCTTCAGTAATATACTGAAGGCCTTCATCTATTGTTTCCGTAATTAATTTCATTTAAGTTGCGTCCCAATATGTTTTACTTAATTCACCGGCAATAGCTGTTGTGCCAGTTCTTCTAACTTCTGTATAAACAGCATGACCATTTGTTGTTCTAATGCCGTTTGTTTGCTTTTGCCATAATGGTCTATGCGGATGACCTACTCCTGGATCAGCTGGTGAATTATTATATTGCCACCCAGGATTTTTTGTGATCGTAACATACGCCATTATTATTTTCCCATTGCCTTTGTAAATCCAATTATAGATTTTTCAGCGTCATTTACATCTTTAAAAGTATCCAGCTTTTGTCCATCTATAAACGCATCAAACTTATTTCCGTTTTTCTTTATAAGAGCGTCGAACTTGCCTTTACCTACTTTAAACTTTTTAACTACCGAGTTTTCACTCAGAGTCAGATTCTGTTGGAACATCTTGAATTTCATCATTGTTCACTTCCGTATCTTCTACATCAGCTGTTGGTGTTATCATACTTTGAGCTAACGAAATCTTACGATCATCAAGCACTGCAGCAATCTTATCTTGCATTATAGATTGCAATTGATCATTAGCTGCTGAGTTATTACCAGCCTTTAAGTCATTAATTAAATTATTCACGTTTTCCATAATTCCGTTCCTTTATCAATTATTTATATATTTGTGGTTTTACACTTCTTCTTCAGTTTCAGCAGATCC
>Ga0209336_10000716_pt1 | contig 16760 bp, 21 predicted proteins | sample LinPmetageLP32_FD_184042 | JGI IMG/M metagenome (GOLD analysis project Ga0209336, IMG submission 184042) | Marine viral communities from the Pacific Ocean - LP-32 (SPAdes) (version 2) | ecosystem: Environmental > Aquatic > Marine > Oceanic | place: Pacific Ocean | collected 2009-08-23 | reverse complement strand
AATGTGTATCTGCTTTTGTGGCAATGGCAACTGTGTCATATTCTAAATCACTTTGATACAGTTCATCTTTATTAGAAAAATATTGAACATCATAAAGTTTTTTTGCTTTATCTAAATTGTCTTGGTCGTTATCACATATGCCCACTAAATCTTTACCAAAGACTCTGGCTAAGTTCTTACCCCAATAACCATAACCTATTAAACATATTCGCATATAAACTCACCATTCTTATATAGACTTCGTTTTACTTTTTTGCCATTTACAATAGGATATTGAAAGGCAGGAAATATCAAAGCTCTCAATTTATTATGTGTTTCTAAATCGTATTTCTCTATCTTAAAATCTTCACATTGCTTGTAGTTAACACTATCTCTATCGTAATATTTGTCAGCTAACTTATCATCTTGTGGTTTAGACTTATAATTATTGTCTATAATATCTTCTATTTTACATTTAAATAATTTAACAGCAGTATTCATAAGTTTAATATAGTTTTCTTGTGCTGTGGCATTTGTTCTAATTTTATATTTCATTTGTGATACAATAGGACCACCATCAATACTGTTATCTATTTCGTGTAAAGTTACACCACCATATCTTTCGCCATTATACAATTGAAAGAAGTTAGTATGACAACCTCTGTACTTCGGCAACAAGCTAAAATGTAAATTAAAAAGTTTCTTTGACTTAAAGTTTTCTGTCTTAATAATCTTATCAAACTCTACCGAGAAGAATAACATATCTTCTAAATCATAACAATCGTTTAATCTGTATTCTGTATATCTATTCTTTAATAGATACTTTTTAAAAGAAGGCTGCCAACCATCATTAACATCATCATCTGAATTAGCAACACCTATTAATTCGTGTTTAGGATATTTGTTTTTAAAATACTTATGTACATCAATAGCACATTGATTTTTACCTGCTATTACTATCTTTTTACTTGTGAACATATACTCTTTCGCTACTAATTCTAAACACCTCTTTGTAATCTATTGACTTTAAATATTCATCAACATCATCACTAGATAATCCTTGTTTAACTAAAACTTTACCTTTTACTTCTACGTGTACAAAAGGTTTGTATTCTTTTATTAGTTTTTCACCACCTTTTAATACTTCTATTTCAAAACCCTCTGTATCTACCTTAATGTAATCTATCTTTGGTAAATTCATATCGTCTAGTTTTCTAATAGTTATGGTTTGGTTGCCGTCTTTTGAAGCGTGTGTATTACCTGTCTCAGCTGGATTATAGTTTACTTTTAAATTTTCATTCTTAGCGCCTAGGCCAACAGAATATGTGGAGTAATTTTCAGCACTAACATTTTTTGCTAAACATTGTCTAACTTCTTCTATGGGCTCAAAGGCATAAACGTGTTTAAATTGTTTACACATATCTCTCAACCAAAAACCAACGTGAGCGCCTATGTCAATAGCATTACCATCTTTATTTACAAACTCTAGTATAGCGTCCCTTTGTTTCTTTTGGTATTCGCCATCTAAAATCCATCTATCAAAGTCTGTGTCTGTATCTGGTAGCCACCACCCTTTTACTTGTTTCATTGTGCCTCTTTTATGTCTGTTCTAATTTCTTTTGCCTTTGGCATTTCTTGTTTTTCTAATACAACAACACCATCATAAAAAGTAATACTATTTGTTGAGTCGGTAAATCTTATATCGTTATCTTTAAATGGATATGACATTGCTACTTTACGATGCATTGTTCTTCTTATGTTTATCTCATCAATTTTGTTTTTCATATGTTTCATAAAATTATCAGGACTTTTTTTATCTTTATCGGACCAATAATTAAATTCTATATCTTCTATAAGATATACACCAGGTTTTCTAACGTGGTAATACATTTCTTCAAACGTTGCCTTTTGATCTTTTGCTCTATGACTACCATCATCTATTAATATATCAACTCTAGGTATTTTAGCCTTTACATTTCTTAAAAAAGAAACATCTGATTGATCGCCTATGAATATTTTAGTTCTATCTGATTGATATTGTAAACAATCCTTGTCTATGTCTATACCAAAAATATTAGCATTTGGAAAATACTTTTCCCACATTCTCATTGAGCCACCTCTTAAAACACCAATCTCTAATATGTTTATTGGTTGGTCTCTAAATGGAGCAAAGTGTTTATCATATATGTCACCGTAATTAGACCACTTTAGTATACCCTCGCCTGTGTGTGTTTTAAATAGTTCGTTAAATTTTTTCATTAAGATTTTAACCACCTGTCATTATTTAAAGTCCAGTTTACAACCTGACTTATTCTTTCTTCAATAGAAACTTTTGGTTCCCAACCTAACTCTTTCATTAATGTACCGTCTAAAGCATATCTTAAATCGTGGCCAGGTCTACTAGTATGAAAGTCCACCATTTCATATTTTAATTCTTTGTTTTGTGACATAGCAATCTTTTGAGCTAACACTAAATTATCCCACTCAACAGGACCTACTAAATTAAATTTTGGACACTTAGCACCACCGTAGTCTTTATCTAAATTACTAATTTTATCCTGATTGTGTAATAAGAATAACATACCATCTGCTACATCTTTAGCGTGTATGTAATGTCGGCTACCTGGTATTTTTTTATCACTATCACTATGAATAGTTACTAAATTACCATCTCTAGCATTTTTGATTGTCATTGGTATAAATTTTTCTGGATGTTGTCTTTCACCAAACACATTCATTGTATGAGTAATATAGATAGGCATATCATAAGTATTTTCAAAAGCAACACATAACTCCTCACCACCTGCCTTTGTAGCAGAGTATGGATTGGTTGAGTTGTATCTATCTCTTTCTTTATAGTTTATACCTTTTGGTGCTGGGCCAAATACTTCATCTGTTGAAAAGTAAATAAATCTTTCCAAGTTTTCTTGCTTACGGCCAAAGTTTAATATATTACAAGTAGCTACAACATTATCTAATACAAATGTCATAGGGTCTTCTATTGATCTATCTACGTGTGATGAGGCAGCCATATGTACAATGTAATCAAACTTACCAAGGTCAGCAGTTAACATTTCGTTTACCTCTGCTCTTAAATCGTGGTAAACTATTCTAACTCTTTTTTGTGTTTCTTTATCAAACTCTGTCATCATATCGGCAATTCTATTTAAGTTACCAGAATAATCTAATCTATCTAATGATACAATTTCCCAATCTGTATTTTGTAGTAAATGTCTAATTGTATGATGTGCTATGAATCCAGCACCACCTGTTAATAATATTCTTTTTTTTATATCTTCAAATATCTTCATATCTTTTTTCTCAAACTCATCCATTGTTTTGCTACAGCCTCTGGAGAGTGATGTTTCTTTATATACTTTTGGCCTTCTTTTATTTTACTTATAACAGATTTAGGATTGTTTATTGCCCACTTTATATTATCTTTAAGAGAACCAATACCTATGAAGTCATTATATTGTATATAACTATTTACACCCGGATTTGTAATAACGTATCTACCTTGTGCTATACTATCTATAACTCTATTAGGACTTTTATAACTGACCACAAGTTTCTGAATATTGGGTATGGGTAATATTACTAAATCACTTTTACTTACTAACTCTCTTTGTAGTTCATAGTTCCACTCATACATTATTAAAGGACCATCAGGATAAAGATGATGAGTTAAATTTTTAGAGGACAATATGTGTTTTTGAGTTATACAATTTAGTGTATAATTTATGCCAATATTTTTACAAAGAGAGTTTAAAATAGCTATGACTTCTTCCCAATCTACCATCCAAAAACTTTTACGACCACCAAAGTAACAAATGTTTAAATTTTTCTTGTGTGGTTCAAATCTAGGTTTTTCAATAGCCCTTTCAAAAGGGTCGCTTATAATTAAGGCGGTCTTACCTGTTTCTTCAAATATCTTTTGTCTTAACTCTTTACAAGTTGTAGTAATTAAGCTAGCATATTTACAACCATTATCCATTATAGCTGTATTATTAATTACGTCTTTACCTATTCGCCACTTATTATCGCATATATCAAATACAAACTTTATACCTTTATTTTTTAAATACATAAAGTCTTTTACTTGTATGGCCTTTGACATAATTACTATATCATCTTTTGTAGCCTCTTCAACATTATCAATAAAACCGTCTGTCGGCAACATATGTTGTAGTGGTACTAAACCTCTAAATCTTTGTGAGGCTCTTTTAGGCACTTTACCTTTTTCAACAAAGCCTCTGGCTTTTGGTAATAAAAATTTTATGTTCATTAATATAATGTTGCTTTATGAGGTCCAAGTTTAAAGTTATTAGGTTTTTGGTCACCTTGTAATTGATTGATTACTTTAAATGCCCAACCGCTTGCCATTTCTTCGGATGTAAATTGACATAATGATAGGTAAAACATATGTTCTATTATACTTCCTTGTTTAGGATATCTTGGATTATCTATGTTTTTAATATCTGTATTAGACAAATAAGCACCAGCGTTAGGCCCTAAAGTTGTAGCAGGAAAACCTTTTACTATTGCCTCTAATGAAGCTATACTATTAAAAGTAATTAATGAGTCAAAGTTTTCATTTACTAGTTGATCTTGTAAAGAAAAGTTTTGTCTAGCACTTCTACTTGGTTTTGGTCTTAATACAATCTCTCTGTTTGTGTATTTTTTTGACTCTTTTAAAAATCTTTCAGTCCATTCACCGGCGTCACCACCAAAATGATTAAATACTTTTTGACTAGGTGGCACTAGTAATATTCTGTTCGATCTTGCTCGTCTAAAGTATTGTTGATTTGCTCTCATACCCAAACCCATATGATCAAATCTATGGTCAAAAATGTGTTGTTCTTTGTGATGAAAGGTCCTAGGCATTGCTTTTATAGGATCGTTCTTATATTTTACACCATATGTAAGACCAAATAGTTTTTTATAAATTTGAGATCCAGATATGTGATTTAAAGTTTGTAAATTATTTTTAGAAATTCTGTGCCATTTTTTAGTGCCAAAGTTACCAAAATAACCTGTATCAATATAATAAAAATCTATATTTTTTTCTATACAATTATGAATAAGTGGTGATTTACCAAGACCTCTAAAAATACAAGGTGATTTATCTTTATCTAAATCTAGTCTTTCTGTTCTAGTATATTCACAATCAACTATACCTTGAGCACAAGCGGCTATATAAGGGTCTGTTCTATTTTTACCTTTTCTTTCTCTTTCGTCTGCTTTATCGGTTGCCCAATCTACTGCTCTAATCATTTTTGCCTTTCTAAAAATTTTTTAAAGTAATCGCCTTTTTCTATTTGATGTAAAGTCCAATGACTATCACCAAGGCCGTGTAAAAATTTATCTCTGTCTAAATCGTAATTAGGGTTTTCAATATCTTCTAAATTACCAGCGTTCATAGGTGTTAGATAACCTGTCGGATGAGTTACAAACAATGCCTTGCCTTCTATTATGGCTGGCGCACCAGATGAAGATGTAAACACCACAACAGCATAACTATCTTTTACTTCTTCTATTAAATTAGGGTAGTTGTTTCTAGGAGAGTGAACATCAAAATCTTTTATTTCTTGTTTTGCCTGATATAATTTTTTAATATCTTCTTCAGCTGTAGGGTGACCCATACCACTATGAGTTCTTACAACAATATGTCTATCTGTATGTTCTCTTAATTTCTTTGCCGTTTCTATGGCCCAATCAGCAGCGTTTACACCGTGACCTGAATAACCACCCTCACCTCTATTACAACATACATAAATTTTTCTACCTGTTTTTGTATATGGTTTTACATCTATACCACAGGTATTTCTCATATATTCCCATTTTTCTGGTGTAGGATTGTCATTAAAATAATTTGTCTCATTAGGAAAAACTTTACCGTAAGCAATTCTAACAAATGAATTTTTTAAATGTTGTCTTACTTTTTCATAAGAGTTTAAAACATTACTATCAAAATACCAAATTTTACCATCTGGTTCGTATCTTTCTATAAGTCTTTTTCTTAAAGTTAAGCCAACTCTTGCTTCTTTTTTAGGATATGTTCTTTGATAATTAAAACAAAATACGTGTGAGTAACCATTTTTAATTTTACTTTCTGGCACTAACTCTGCTCGCCAGTTATCATTAGCTAATTGACCAACACCTTTAGCAAAAGCCTTGACCAAATCTGCTTTATAACCCATTGCTGTGGTTGTTTGTGTATAAACGCCTATCGTATTCATTATAAATCTATTTGAGTTGTATCTTTAAATGTATCAAACCACTCATCAGCATAATGGCAATCTTTATAATTTTTAAAGTAAGGGCCACCCTCTGTATAATGTACTAACTTAGCGTGAGTATTATATTCATATTCACCAACTAAATGATTCCACTCTACATCAATATTACCTATTAGTTTTTCATCTTCTAACCATTTAAATTGGTGTAGTTCTAAACCTGTGGCACTATTAACATAATCAGGTGTCAATGCTGTACACTTAGCATTATTAAATACCATCATACTAGACCAATTTTTTTTAGGGTATGCTGTTTGTGGTTGATTCATAAATTTAATTGTACTAGTAGGTGTGTAATCGTGTTGTACACATTGAACAGCATATTTTGTAGTTCTTTGTCGCCACAATAATGATATATCAGCACGAGCTAACATATCACAATCCATAAAAATAGCGTGGCCAGAATAATTACAAAGATAAGGTACAAGAAATCTACTAAAGGCAAACTCGGTAGACTGTATCTTTAATCTCTCTCTAACAAATATATCTTTTATATTTTCTAATCTAATTGGTGTAATTGAGATAGGTTGTGTTGAGTATTTTAATAAACTATGTGATAGTGTACTAAAAGCCACCTTTTCATTGTTATCGTATCCTACAAATATTCTAATCATTATAATTTTCTTACTATATGTTTTCTTAATTCTTTTACAAAAAACTCTAACTTGTCTATTGCTGAAATTAAAGTAGGGTCTGTAATATATTTACTTTGTTCTTTTAACTTATCGTATTCTTTAATACTTATTTGAACCATAGGAGTGTAATCTCTAGTCCCTTCATTCTCATAAGTTCTATCGTGTTCGTCTGTTGTGTGGTTTGGTACAGTTGGTTCAGTATCATAAGTAGCACCATTTTCATCTGTATATTTGCTTTCTCCGTCTAAATACAAGTTTGTCATTTAAATCTCCTTCATTACTTGTTTACTAATTGACCTTGTGATTTTCTTTCTATGTCATTGTGGTCAAATTCTGCCCAATATAACTCAAATGCTACACCGTCTTCTAGTCCTATAAATTGATGATACAAACCAGGTTTGACTTGCATAAAGTCTCCTGTGTTTAATATAGTTTCATCAACTAGACCCTCTTGTTTGCCTTCTTGCCATACTTTAACCATCATCTTACCTGACTCTACAAAGAAACCATTCCATTTAAATTTATGTTTGTGTACTGAACACGCTACATCTTTTTTGTATTGTATTCTGTGAAACTCTAATACTCCATTAGCGTGTATTAGTTCCGTTTGTCCCCAAATTTTTCCTGCTTTCATTTTAACATTACTCCTGCGTCTTTTCTTCTTTTACCTTTTAAGTGGTCACAATACTCAGCCATATATGTATCAGGCCAAGGATTACCAACTTTGTCAACTGTAGGTGCTAGATTGTGAGTTTTTATACCGTGTAGATATTTTCTTCTTACACAATCCCATACATAACTATCGTGCCATTCTCGTTCTTTGAATAACAAATCTTTTGTATAATACCTTCTTAAATTATATATAAAACTTTTTGTGATAGGTTCCTTTAAATTATAACCTACAAAACCACATTCACTATAATAACTTGGTCTATCTATAAATGAGACAGCACAACTCTCTGGTAAAAACTTTCTTATTACTTCTTTCTCTGTTATGGTTTTCTTAAATATAATATCAGCGTCAGCCCAAAACACATAGTCATAATCACAATCAAGCATTAAGTGTGTCTTAGCAAATATCTTATAGGCAAATCGTATAGCGTCCATCTTATAGTCTGTTGTAGTTTCTTTATGTTTTTCATATTGACTATCTACATTTTTTGGTGAGTTTCTATCAATAAACTCTTGTAATTCTGGATTGTATTTGTGTATGTCTCTAAAGAAGATACCCTCTTTTGCTGGATGCCAACCCTCGTGGTAAACATATAGATCAAATGGCCAATTATATGACTCAATAAAATTATGAGCATAGTAGTCGTATAATCTTTTATTAAATGTTGTTACTAATGCTATTTTCATAACCTGCCCTCATAATATAATAACTATCTACAATGTCTGTAATAGGATTGTTTAGTGTTTGTTGGTCAAATGCTTTCATTAAATCAACGCCTTGTGTTCTTGTAAATGTCTCATACATTTTTTGTTTATCAGCATTACCTTTACCTGTTGCCAGTTTTTTGACAACACTAGGTACAATTGTTTTACAAGTAAATTTATCTTGTAGTCTGTATTTAAGAATACCACCGTTTTCAGCGATTTGAAATATTGCTTGACCTTTAGAGCCGTAAGAATAACCCTCAATGAATACGTGTTTGTTAATTTGTTTTTTATGAAGTGTGTCAAGTATATGTAATACCCAACTAGATAGATTACTAAATCTTTCAATAGGACTTTTCCATTCTTTATGTTCATAACCAATAACATTTTCTAACATTTTACCCATATACTTTTTCTTACTTGTTAAGTAATAGAAATAGCAATCACTAAAAGCTGTGCCACCATTTGTTGATACACAAACAGCAGGACTGTTTAAACTATAATCAATTCCAACTATCGTCTTCGTCTTTGTTAATCCACTGGACATCATCATCCTCATTATCTACTTCATATCCACAAAAGGGACAAGTAAACGGTTGTAAATCTTGTTCTTCAACATCCCATATTATGGTATATTTAGTTTCGCAAGAGGAACAGGTTTTTTCTACTTTGTTTGCCATTATAGTTTAAAAGTTTTAAATTGATCTTTCTTTACATCTTGTTTTATTCCACCAATAACATATGATTCTATTTCTGTTTCTTGTGGAGCATTTTGTGTTGACCTACTATTCAACCAATGATCTGTCCAAGGTAATGGATTTGATCTTTGTTCATAAGCAGGTGTTAATTGTATGCCTTTCATTCTTCTATTGGCAGTATATTCTACAAATTGATGTAATAATTTTTCTGATAAACCTATCATTGAACCTTTGCTAAACAAGTAAGTTGCCCAACGTTTCTCTTCCTGAACAGCGTCATCATACATTTTATAAACTTCTTTTTCTGTTTCTTTTATAATCTTTGTGAAGTCACTATCTTTTTCGTAGTCTTTCCAATTATTAATTATTCTTTGAGACATTGCTAAATGTTGGCTTTCATCTCTAGCAATAAAAGATATAATCTTTGCTGAACCCTCTAGTTTCTTTAATTCACCAAAGGCAAACGAACAAGCAAATGAAACATAAAATCTTAAGCCCTCTAGTATGTTTACTGATACCATAGCTAAATATAATTTCTTTTTAAGTTCATATATATCAACTTTAGACTTATCTATTGTCCATTGATAACCCATTTTAATTAAATCATCATAGGTCTTTGTAACACTTTCTGCTCTTTTTTCAATCTTTTCATCTTGTATAATAGTATCAAATACTTCACCTGGTTGTGAGTATAAGTTTTTAATAATGTATGTATAACTTCTACTATGAATTGTTTCCATAAAGTCCCAAGTAATAATAGCACCCTCTAATTCTGGTAAAGATACAAAAGGTAAAAATGCTAAACAAGGGCCTCTACCTTGTACACTATCTAACATAGTTTGATACTTTAAGTTAGATGTAAATATAAATTTTTGTTCTTCTCTTAATTCTAGGTAATCGTTTCTGTCTTTTTGTAAAGACACTTCTTCAGGTCTCCAAAAGTAACCTAACTGTTGTTGAGTTAGTTTATCAAATACAGGATACTTCATAGTATCATATCTTTGTATTTGTAAATCATCACCAAAAAACATAGGTTGTTTTGTTGCGTCTAAATTTTTATCTTTGTTTAAAACTGTTTTTGCCATTACTTGTATTCGTCCTTTTCTTTTACGTTTCTCTCTTTATCTTCATAAAAGTAATCATTACTATCACCAAAAGCCCATTTGTCCTCTTGTTCACAAAAGAAGTTTCTACTTGAAACTTGAAAGTCTGGTTTTTTCAATTCGTGTGGTGTTAAACTTTGTTCAAACCATAACATTCTATTATTAGGTTGAGCAAAGAATTGTCCATTTTCTAGCTTACCAAAGTTGTGTTGTTTGTGTTCAGACGGCACTTCACTAACACCAGCGTCTATCATATTTACATCACCGTGACAACTATCTATTGTAAACAAATATTCACCCCTAGCTCTTTCACCACCTTTTAACATAATTTGTACATCACAATTTTTTAATAATCTTTTAGACCATAACTGAATATTATTACTAAAACTATCCCATAATTCAATTGTACTTAATGGTAATAGTTCTTCTTCTTTAAAATCTTTTTTCCATACAAAAGCAGATAATGGAAACTTATCAAAACAAGCACCATATTCTGGTAGATATGCCTCAAACATTAAAGCACGACCTTGAACAGATTTTACAGCGACCATTACTGCCTCAACTAGTTCACCTTGACCTTTTTCTAAATCGTGTAGGTACTCTTTTCTTACCCAACATTTAATATAAGGTGTGTTTGCTACAAAATTCATTTATATTGTACAAGACTCGCAAGCCTCGTCCTCTACTTTTTCTTTTTTATCTTCAACAGGAGTATCGTAATCAATACTATGTTGTGGTTCGTCTTCATCTTTTTTACTATCATAAGTGTTTTGATAATAAGATGTCTTCCAACCCAATTTATAAGTCGTCAACAAGTCCTGTGCCATAACGGATATAGGGACTTGACCATCTTCAAAATGTTCAGGATTATATGACCAGTTACCGGATATTGCCTGGTCAAAATACTTTTGCATTACACTAACGATATTTATATATCCTTCGTTGCTCTTCATATCCCACAATAAAGTATAATTATTTTTTAATTTCTTATACTCAGGTACCACTTGTTTTAATGGACCTTTTTTAGACTTTTTAACGCTGAGATAATCTCTAGGTGGTTCTATGCCGTTTGTAGCATTAGAAACCACACTAGAGGATTCAGATGGCATTTGAGCCGAGAGTGTGCTATGTCGGAGGCCCGACTCTTTTATTTCTTTCCTTAACCACTCCCAATCATAAGTTAGATTTCTGGTTACAACCTCGTCTACCTCTTTCTTGTAAGTGTCTATCGGTAAGATACCATCGGAATATTTTGTTCTATCAAAGTATTCACATTTGCCTTTTTCTTTAGCAACTTCATTACTAGCCTTTAATAGATAATATTGGAAAGCTTCTGTTAGTTTATCAACTTGTCGCCAACCTAATTTTTGTTCATAAGAATATCCTTTTTTAGCAAGATAGTGAGCAAGGCCAATATAACCTATGCCTAAACTTCTTCTTGCTTTTGTAGATACTTCAGCAGCCTTTACAGGATATTTTTGATGATCTATAATCTCATCTAAACTTCTAACTGCTAAATCACATAAATTTTCTAACTCATCTCTTTTGTCAATTGTACCTACATTGATAGCAGATAAAATACATAAAGCAACCTCTCCTTCGCCATCAATGTGTTGTAATGGATCAGTAGGTAAAGTTATTTCTTGGCATAAGTTTGACATTCTAATTAAATCTTTAAAACTAGAGTGAGTATTACAATGATCAATATTCATAATATAGATACGACCTGTTTCTGCTCTCTCTTTTAACATATTCATAAAAAGATTTGGTGCTGATATTTTCTTTTTAGATACTGATAGTTTTCTTTCTGCCTTTAAATAAAGTTCATCAAACTCTGGTGTACCCCACTTCTCATACAATTCAGGTACTTCGTGTGGTGAAAACAAAGTTATGTCTTCTTCGTTAATAAATCTTTCGTAAAATAGTTTTGATATTTGTATAGAGTAATCTAATTTTCTAACTCTATTATCTTCGGTACCTTTATTATTTTTTAAGACTAATATGTCTTCTATTTCTTGGTGCCAAATTGGGAAGTGTACTGTTGCTGATCCGCCTCGGACTCCGTTTTGGGTACAGCACTTAACAGTTGCTTCAAATTTTTTAAGAAAAGGTATAACACCCGTATGTTGAACCTCACCGCCTCTAATACGTGAGTTGATACCTCTGATTCTTCCGGCATTAATTCCGATACCAGCCCTTTGGGCAACATAACGTCCAATAGCCATATCACTACTAAAGATACTAGGTAAAGTATCATCAACATCAACAAGGACACAACTAGCATACTGCCTAATAGGGGTACGGACACCAGCCATAACAGGCGTTGGAATATTAATTTTAAAAGTTGATATAGCTTCATAATATTTTTTAACATAACTCATCCTTTTGTTTTTAGGGTACTGAGCAAAGACAGTAGCAGCGATCATCATATACATAAACTGAGGTGTTTCAAATATTTCACCGTTTGATCTGTCTTGTACCAAATACTTATCAATTACTTGTCGTAAACCAGCGTAGGTAAATGTATAATCTCTTTCGTGGTTTATCCAATTTTCCATTCTATCAAAGTCTCTCTTATCATACCACTTTAAAATATTTTCATCATAGACTTTTTTATCTACGGCCTTTTGTACGTGTTCATAAATGTGTGGGTGATCCCATAGTTTATCAATAACTTGTTTTCTTAAACTATAAAGAAGAAGTCTAGCAGCCACGTATTGATAATTTGGATTTTCTAATGATATTAAATCAGCAGCTGACTTAATTAGTATTTGTTGAATACTATCTGTGGACATACCGTTGTAAAATTGTAGACCACTATTCATCTCTATTTGAGATGATGACACACCTTTAATATCTTCTACGGCATATTCCACCATATCGTGGATTTTTTCAATATTAAGAACCTCATTACCACGAGAGCCTCTTTTTACCACATTAATAATTGCTTCAGCTGGCGCCATTATACCTCCTTTGTTTTCTTCCAGTAATTTAATTTTGTCAAAGCAGATAACTTTGAATAAGTGTTATTACTTATAATATCTGATAATTCTGTTTTTGTCAAGCCTGATAGTATCATATCGTTCACATCTTTTAGTTGTATTTCTTCAGGCCAAATAACCACGTTAAAATCTTGTTCAACCACTTTATACATTCTTTTAACGATCTCTTTGTTACGAGGTTCGTTATCAAATATATATGTAATCTGATCGTTAGGAATTTTATTTCTTAAAAATAAATCTGCTCCACCAGCAGCCAAACAATTATCAATAAATAAACTATCAATCGGGCCTTCAACGATCTGTACCGGCTTTTGGAAATTGATTCTTTCAAGTCCATAAACTTTCTGCCTATTTTCGTCTAACTTAATTGTTAGATACTTTGGTTGTTCTTTTCCGAAAGCTCTACCTTGAAAAGCAAATATCTTACCAGTAGTATCGTAAAAAGGTATTATCAATCTTGGATGATCTTTATAAACTTTGTAAGTGTTTGGTTTTACCAAATTTACTAAAGTCATAAACTTATCAGATAAAAATAACTTTTCAAAATACTTTTCAGGTATCTTTCGGTTCGTACAGTATAATCTAGCAGGATGATCCTCAGGTAAGTCTTTGATTGACTTTAGATCATCTATCGGTGTTTGATCTAAAAACTTTGTTGGTTTAAAATCAAACTGTGGTTTCGGTGTCGCAGGTGCCGATTTTTTATATCTTTCTAAAAGATATTGTTCGTAAATTTTTGGATCAACAGACTTAATAAAGTTTGCTAAATTTTGTCCTTGGCCACAATTATGGCATTTAAAGAACATATCATTTTTGACCCTATAAAGATATGCTCTGGCTTTTGTTTTAGACTTTTGAGAGTCACCACAATGGGGACATCTAAAGTTAAATAGATAGTCAGTTTTCTTTTTAAACTGGCCTAATCTACTTGAAATATTATTAATGAATTTTAGATCAATATAAGACGACATAACACAAATACTAATATACTATATATGTGCTAAAAAGTCAATGCTAGGAGCCATTCATCATATGAATTAATGGCATTAAGTTCTTTGATAATATCCAACCTATCGCTATGAAACCCCCAAGTATCAACCACTTGTGTTTCTCCAGCGTTCCTACACGGTCTCCTATATCGTTCCTTAATGATTTAAGTTCATTCATTAATCTTTTCTCTGTAAGATTAATATGGTCAGTCAACTCACGGTTGACCCTTTCTATCTCGTCTGCTCTTTCTCTTATTTTTGTAAAGATTACTTCATCAATCTTTTCTGATTGATCAAGTTTTTCTTCGTGTACGGCCAACATAGATTTAATAGAAGCTGAGACATCTGTTAACTTATCAATAGCTGTATCAATTCTTAAATTAATACCATTGACTTGTTCAATGTCTTTTTTTAGTGATTCTAATTGAACCTTTATGTCTGTTATTCCGTTTTCTGGCATACTATTATTTAGTAAGGGATGAGTAAGATTATGTTTCCCTATGGGGTGTACGCCAACTTGCGTCTTTATACTATATTTCCTACGAATATCCCTATGTTATATTTATTTCTAAGCTGATTTTAACATACTTCTCATCATACGTAATCTGCTTAACTTATATAATTTAATGAGAGTTTTTTTTCTTCTTCTCTCTTTCTGTTTCTTAATTTTGACCCAATGTAGATTTAGTAAATATAATTTGATTCTTCGTTCACTTCTTAATGTTCTCGCCAAGTATTTTCTCAGCTTTCTTTTTTGTAGCAAAGTCATAACTCTCCTGCTTTTTATTTGAAGTAAAATCGTAAGGATTTAAGCTCTGAAAAAAGCGGTAGAGGTCAGTATATAGATAGATCATCAATGCTATGAATAATAAGATTGTAGCATAGTCCATAAGTTACCTTTCTACGGTATAAATGGAAACCTTGTTAGATTTCCCTTTTACTTGAACATCATCAAGTTTTTTAAAATTATATAATTTTGATATATCACGGTAGGTATCTTCACCAACAACTAATGTAGCGTCATAATTTTTAGACACACCCTCTAATCTACTTGCTAGATTTACAGAGTCACCAATAACAGAGTAATCAAATCTTTGTTCACTACCCATATTACCTACAATACATTTGCCTGTATTAATACCAATACCTATATTTATTTCATTATTATCTCCGAAACCATTATTATTATTTAATTCTTTTAACTTTTCTATCATTTCTAGCGCTGTTTTTATTGCCAGTTCTCTATGATTAGCTGTGTCAATAGGTGCGTTCCAAAATGCCATTATACAATCGCCCATATACTTATCAATAGTACCACCATTTTTCATTACTATGTTTGTCATTGGTGTTAAAAATTTGTTTATTACTTTTGTTAAATCAGCAGGATTACTTTGGTACTTTTCTGACAAAGGAGTAAAACCTCTTATATCTGAAAATAAAAATGTAAGTTCTTTAGTTTCACCACCTAGTTTTAATAAGTCAGGATTTTGTTGTAACTTCTTAACCATTTTTGGTTCTAGGTAATGTTCAAATTGTTTTTTAATTTGTAATTTTAATCTATTTTCTCTAGCAAAGTTATTATATATTAAGTGTGTCCATACAATAGTCATTATAATCGCAATAGATGACCAGTCTGTAATTATCATTTTACTATGCCATAGATAGCCAGCAGATAAAGCAATATCAGCATAAGCACCAACTAACAATATAGCTGACCATAACAATCCTACTCTAGGTATAATATACACAAATAAAATTAAACCTATTATTAATCCTATCCACTCTAATATAGGTAACCAATCAGGCCTTGTTATATACTTACCTGATAGTAAAGTTTCAGTTGACATTGCCATTATATCGTGTGGATTTTTTAGACCATTAGGTGTTAATACAAATGTTGATCCTGTAAATGTAGCTCCTATGAATACAATCTTACCTTTCATAGATGACCAATCTTTATCTGTATAATCTATTCTAGGTATTTGATGTCTAAAATCTATCCATATATCGTCTTGTTTAGGTATTTTAAATTTTATAATTTTTAGTATTGTTTCTGGTACAGAATTTTCTAAAGGTAACTTTCTAATTGTACCATCAACATCAATAGGTACATCTACATTACCTACACCTAATACTTTTCTTTTTATACTTTGTAAATTTTTTGCGTCTTTAGTTTCTGTTAAGATAACAGGATACTTTGAGATCATTTTCAAAAACATTTCATCACCACCTAGTCTATCTTTATGTACAAATACTACATTTAAAAAAACTAAAGCAGCACCATTCTGATATGCTTTGATTATACTACGACCTAGTTGATCTCTCTTCCACGGCCATTGACCTTTTTTCTTTAATGCCTTATCTGATATGTCTAGTAATACTAAACTTTTTGATTGATAGTTAGTACCAAATTTCTGGTATAAATCAAAGGTCTTTAATTGTAGGGTCTGTAAAGGTATAGGATTATATAACTTAATTGCTAATAATATAACCACACTTACCACTACTGCCCAAGTGGAAGTTATCTTGTTCATAGGACTATTTAGTCTGTCTGTATTATAGTGATATTGCTTTGAGCAGCACTATTACCTACATCAAGGTGTTGTGCCTCAGAATCTTGTAATATTTGTATGTCTGCTTCTTTTGATGTTTCAGTTTGTACATATGCCGTATGATTA
>Ga0209336_10000714_pt1 | contig 16766 bp, 20 predicted proteins | sample LinPmetageLP32_FD_184042 | JGI IMG/M metagenome (GOLD analysis project Ga0209336, IMG submission 184042) | Marine viral communities from the Pacific Ocean - LP-32 (SPAdes) (version 2) | ecosystem: Environmental > Aquatic > Marine > Oceanic | place: Pacific Ocean | collected 2009-08-23 | reverse complement strand
GTCTGTTAAAAACTTACAATTACCTTCACTAAACGTAAATGCGGAATAAAAATTATCTAAAGGATTCATAGTAGCAAAATTATTAGTACAAGTATCTGTGGTTTGGTCTATAGAAGCTATATTAGTACTAGCAAAATGATTTCCATTACCACTATAATCTGCACCAATATTACCAACTGCTTCTTCTCCAGGATTTCCTATTTGTCCTTCTGTAAAATTTAAGAAGAAACCATTAGTGCCATAGCTTCCTGTATATTTAATTGGAACCCAAACTCCATTACCATCAAACTCTCCAAAGTCAGTAGGTGCTTTTACTGTTCCATCAATTAAATGTGTTTCTGCCATATAGCCATCAAAAAAATTATCATTATGATGACTTCTTGCACCAATATTATGTGCACCATCATCATTAATTCTTAAATCACTATTTTGACTTGGTGCAGAGCCATTTGTGTATGACATATTAGAAGTTATGTTATTACCATTTAAATAAAATTTTATTCTGTCACCAGCAGTTCCATCTGTGGTGTCACAAGTGACCAGTAAATGATACCATGCTGAAACATCTCTTAAAACTTGTGAAGAGTCAAATGTAAAAAAAGGTGTTCCATCATCATGTATAAATCTTAAACTGTCATTATTAGTTTGAATACAAGTACCATTTGTTCCACTTTGCGCACCCGCACTTATAAAATTCATAGAGCCACTACTTTTAAGATTTCCTCTTTTAAACCAAGTGCTATAAGACCAAGTTTTCCTATTTCCTTCACTACTTGGTGTTCTTGATAGTCTTGCACTATCATCATCATTAAATCTTAGAGAATTACTTACTTCATATCCACCAGATACACTATTAGCACCAAGTATAGCAACCATCTATACTACCTCGTCTGGAAACTCACCTAGTGGTCTTGATGTAACTCCCTCACTGTCTGTAGTGTAGGTTAGTAAAGTTATTAGTGCTTCTACATTGGCACATCCATCTATAGATGTTTCCATAGCATTGACTTTTGTTCTTACTGCGGCTCTATATGTTGCAATATTGCTTGGTACAGAATAGCTTTCTACATCAGTTGCTTTGATGACATACCAATCAGTTTTCTCTAATAAACCTTTTGCTTGTGCATTGAATTTATTTTTATAATTAGTTTTGAGTCCATAATTAACAACTTGAACTCCATCAGCATCAAGTATGGGATCGCCATCATCATCTACTGCGTTTTCATCATTTAGTCTTTTAGCTGTAGCAGTTCCATAAGTTCCTGTTACTTTACCACTACCAAATGCATAAGTTACACCTGTATTAATATAAAACTTTTCATCTTTTCTATTTGTTGCATCTAACTCTACAGTATAAATACCAATGGCATTTCTTTCTGCTTCTGTCCATAATGTATAAATACTTCTAGGATGTTGAACATCATCAATTAAAATTCCTTTGTTTCCTTTGGGATATGAAACTATTGATCCATCTATTACTTGTGCAAACATATTATGATAAAGTTAAGTTTAAGTTCCTTCCTACTTCTAAAAATTTAGCACCATTGTATCTAAAGACAAATAAATCTCCTTTGGCGGCTGTGGTTGTTAGTGTCGGCGCTGTATCTGCCGAAAATTCATATACTGCATTGAAACTTAATGTTCTTGATCCTGTACCATCTTGAATAACTAATAAACTAACAAATTGACCTGCTACTGCATTTGTTCCTGCACCAAGAGTTCTACTAGCACCCAGAGTTACTTTTGCTACAGGTGCGGCTTGAACATCCCATGCAATAGTAGATGCATCTGTTAAATCTACCTCTGGAAAGTATGCTGAGTCATTAAATACGAATTTACCTGTACCATTTGCAGTAAAAGAAACATCACCATTAGCACCATCTGTTATAGCAAGGCTTGATGAATTTGTACCAGAATTAGTATTAAAAATTAAATTGTGTGTGCCATTACTTGTAAGAACTGCATTAGCACTACCCGTTCCAAAAATAACACCACCTGTTCCTTTAGGTAATAATTTTAAATCTACATTTGTTTCACCACTAGCACCCAATGAAGGTGCGTTTCCTGTTGCGGCATTTGTTATCTCTAATTCATTAACTGCTGAAGCTGTGGTTTGGAATATAAGTTGTTCGTTGTTATTTTCATCTTTAATAAAGTGTGCGTCATCAATACCAATATTAAAGCTATTAGTATCTAAATCACCACCAAGTTGAGGTGAAGTATCACCTACAATATCAAATCCTGTAACTACACTATCTATAAAATTAATAGTATTTGCTGAAGTATCTATTGTGGCTACTGATATATCATCAGATCCATCAAAGAACTTTATTCCTAAAGAATTACTGCCAGAATTGGTTGTATCTAGCCACATTGTGCCTGTGGTTGCTGAAGATGGTCTTGATGTTCCAGAATGCATTGAATTCAATGCACCCAAAATATTATTTAATTCAGTTCTAAAAGCTGAGAAACCTTGATTAGCTATGGAAACATCTGATACTTGACTCATATTTAATTCTTTACCTCATTATGATGAACTTTTCAACCCATGACCTATAGCAACAAAATCGAAAGTTCTGTTTATATTAGTACCACTTGAATTTTTAAATACAATATCAAATCCACTAATTGCCTTATTACTTATAGAATAAAAATCTCCTGTTGCCATATTCTGTGCGGCTATACCAATACTAGGTATTGCAAAGAATGGATTAGTAAATGTTATTGTCTTTGTAGATGTTCCACTAGCTTGATCTTCTCCTGTTTCAGTTCTTTTCTGCATTTTTACATCAATAGAGATACCAGATACAAATGCTCTAGTTTTATTGTTCTTATTAGCAAGTCTTAATTTAAATTTAAAATATCTACCTTTAAAAGTAGTAGATGTATTCATTGGTTGAAATTCAGTAGCATTATCTAATGATGTGGTTGAACTTGCTATCTGTAATTGTGCTGTGGCATTGGTAGGATCATTACCATCAAACGGAGCAGGTGCATCTTGAAATAAAGTAAAACCCCTTCCACTATCAAATAAATCATATGGATCTTCTATTTGGTCAATAGTAATACTCTTGATAAACGAAACATCATAAATAGCTGATAAAGATAGACTTTGATTAAGAGTATAAAAACCCTCATCATCAATATTATCATCTGCACCACCTAAATCAAAATCACCAGATGCACTATCAAAGTTACCTGTTAAATCTTCAAAATCATTTTTGGTATCTAAAACTATTGAATTAGTGCCACTACTATCTGTCAATGCTACATCAGCATCAAATGTACCTGCTGTAATATCTTCTGTAAGTGTTTGGATTGCTTTAAAACCCTCTGTAATTTCTGCAATATTAGAAAATATTATTGTTTCATTATTACTTTCGTTTCCAAGTTTATCTACAGCTTTGATACAAAAAGCACCACTTCTTATATTAGTTGTAATTGAAGTACCAGATGTTCTAGGTACTTGAAGCCAATTTACTGATTTATTCCATTGTGCATTAGAAGTTACATTTTGGTATCTGATCTCATAGAAAGATACATCAAGATCAGTATTAGCATCCCAATTTAATTGCATTTGAGAATTACCTAGCATATTAACACTAAAGTTTTTTACATCAGAAGGTGGTAGTGTTGCACCAATTATTAATCTATCAGCACTTGTGTATGAAGAATTAACACCTAATGAATTAATAGCTTTTACTCTTACATTGTATGTGCTTCCATCAATAACATTCAACATTTCATAATTTAAATCTGATCCCACAGCTAATATTTTAAAATTACTTTCTGTACTTAATTTTACTTCAACTTGATATTGAGATACGAATTGATCTGCACTAGCACCAACTACAATATTTAATCTTGTTAAAACAACACCCTCAGAATACTCCACTAATTCATCTGTTAATGTAATAGAAGTAGGTGCAGAAACAGAAAATGGGTTTGGTAAAGTAGTATCTGGAATTGTTGCTACTTCTTGTTGTGTTCCAAATGTATAGAAACTATCTTGATGTTCTGTCAAACCTAGACTTACTTGCATATCTTTTTTTATACTTAAAGACATAACTCTAAATGCTTTTGCACTAAAAGCAGGTGTTGCATGAGTAATATTAACAATATCTCCTACTGCTAAATCTAAAGCTGTTGCATCTGCGGTTACACTAACATTAAGGATTGATCTACTTTTTCTTAATATAATTTCAGCTAATTCTTGTGCTTGATATGGGCTAGTGATTGTAGGAAAATCAAATCTACCTTCTAATAATATACCACCATCAGCAGTTAATAATGTTGCATGTCTATCTGCACTTGCTTCGTTACTATCATCAGCAGGTGGATATTGTGCTTCATCTGATTGAAAATTCTTATCTGGATTAATAAAATTAACAATAACTCTATTATATCTAGAGTTCTTACTTGCACTTGAAACATTTATACCACCTATGATATTATCTTCTGTTAATGTTATTGCGGCACTTCCAGATGTTTCAGTAACAACTTTATATTTACCTGCTGTAAAATTTAAGAATGATCTAGCACCACCTAAAAATGTTTTTACATTATCAATAATTTTTCTAGAACTATCTATAACTGCATTACAATCCATGAGATCAATTTGACTTGCACCAGAATAGGGAGTTATATTTGCATCACAGACATCACCTGCTGTTTGCCAATCTGCATAATTAGTATCAAAGTATTCATTAGATATACCCATGCCATATCTACTATTTCTTAAATAATCTAATAAACAATAAATAGGGTTATCTGAATATTCCCATGTAGAACTTGTATCTTCTCTATGACTTCCTGTGCCACCTGTTTTTGTTCCGTCTAAATTAGGATTATAAACTTTTCTTCCTTTTACTAATGCTTGAACTGTTGGGATACTTCCAAAAGCATCTTGATTCCATGTAAATTTTAAAGATAAATATGCTAGTCCTCTCAATCTGTGGTTTGAAGTCCATGAAGTTAAACCACCAACTAAACTATCTTGTGTTTGATCGTCTGCACCATAGTGAGGTCTTACTGTAATTAAACTTGCACTATCTTTAAAATAATTAGCATCATTACTCGCTACTGTTCTTTCTGTATTATCGGATAAATCACCAGACCAAGTAACAGCACTATCATTAATAAATATTGTAGTAATATCATCTATCTCACCTTCACTTAAAACTAAAACCATATAGAGATAAGCATTATCAGCACCAGATGTTTCAAGAAAGACTACATTCCCTCCAACTTTTCGTGTGCCATAAATGATAGGTATAGAAGCATTTGATTGAAATTTATTTAGTAAAACACCTTGTGCATTTTTATCTGGTTGTAAATCTCCAAAGTCTGGAACTTCTGGAATTGGAATAATCCAAGAAATAACTTCTTCAAATATCTCACCAACAAAATCAAAAAAATCACTAAAGAAACCCATTATGTTCTACCCCATTTAATATCTTTGACTGTTAGTGCCGCAAACTCCATACCTTTATCACCACTAAAAAATCTTTGTTGTGAATTATCACTTGTAGTTCTTCCAGATACTTTTTCAAAGTTCCCCCAATGTGAAGTGATATTTAATTTGACTGTTGCGGTGTTTCCATCATCTATAATATTAGCTTCATCAATCGTTCCATAATAGATTAAAAAAGGATCAGCTATTAGAGCATTAGAACTATTAAGGAAACCTCTATAAATCTTAACTACATCACCAATTACATTGTTGTTTAAAACTACTGATACATATGTTTGTTCAACACCAGATAGATTTATTTGTAAAGAGTTCTTAGCAGGTGAACTAGCTTCATTGACTCCTGCAATACTTAATAAATGACCAGATGCAGTATATGTTAAAGAACTACCAGAAACATCAGAAGTTAAATCAAAACTACAATCTGTAAGGTATACTATTGTTGGAAAGCCTATATGAACTAAATGAACAGGTCTTATATTTCCTGTTGCAAGTTCTGTTTTAACTGCACTCGTTAATCCTCTTGCCATTATAAACTTTCACAGACATCAAATTCAAAATTAAATAAAGGCTCTCCATCTCCATCTGCATTATTAGCAGGGAATTCTTGTAAATCGCTAACTAAATGAACTGTAAAGGCAACATCATCATAAGCTACACCTTCATCATTTGCTAATGCTGAAACTAATGGAGGCTCTATAGTAACAGTAGCGGCATTACTACTAGAAGTTACATCTGCAACCACCATGTATACTTTAGTATGATTAGCAAATTTAATAAAATCTCCTGCACGAAATCTATGAGTTCCATCTGCATGAAACCCATCCATAGTAATCGTGGTATCTCCTACAGTATGTGCATTGTTTACTAATACTGTTCCAGACTCATTTCCTTTAGCATTTAGGTAATTAGGAAATGTAATTGTAAAATCTTCCTTGCTTGATCTTTGTTTCATTATAAAAGCCATGATTGATTGAAAAGCCAATCTTGGTTGTGTTTTATAACTACAAGTAAATTTAAACCTTTGACCATCTACTTGCCTTCTAAATGTTTTCCCACTATCAGTAGTAGACATAAGAGTTTTCTGTTCACTTTTAATATTTATAGCTGTGAAATCTGTGTTGGGTAAAGCACCACTCATACTAGACTAGCCCTTCCTTGTTCATTAACAGCACTATTAATCATACCTACTATTGTTCCTCTACTGTTAGTTAGTAATTCATTAAATCCTTTTGCATCTACTGTTGTAATATTAAAGTTTACAGTTGTAGATCCACCACCTAATTGATCGTTTGGTACAATAGTTCCATTTGTACTAGGTCGGAATAATTCTTTACCTGCCTCACCCACCATATATTGCTGACCTGCTACAACCGCACCCCCTGTTTGTCTTGGTGCAGGTGCATTTCTTATAGCCGCAACCCTAGCCGCACCTGCCGCATATGCCGCCGCCGCTAATCCATAATTTAAAGGAAATAGACCTGCATATTGTGCAAATACTCTTGATGCTGTCGCATGAGCATTAATTATAGCTTGTCCTATTTGAAATGCTTGATAGGCTCTAAATGCTGTTAAATTTATTTGTGATAAATCTTTAAGTGCGTTTCCTGTTAAAGAAATGATTTCCTTTTGTGCTTGTTGTTCTAATCTTATTCTATTTGAAACCTCATTCTCTTTTGCTTGAATAAGTCTTTTTTCAAACATTTCATTTAACTTTTCTTTTTGTTTTAAATATTCTTCTTCTGATAACAAGTTTAATTTATTTGCTTCTTCAAGAATTATTAATTCTTGTTTTCTTTGTCTTTTAATTTGATTTATTAGTCCTACTCCTGTTTTCTCTCTTATATTTTTTAATTGTTCAAAAATATCTTCACCCTCAGTAATAGGGGTGATTTTAAAGGTAGAAGTTAATTCCATAGTATCTTTAGCATTCTTTGCAAATTCTTTGAAACCACTATTTGTTTTTGCTAATTCTTCTCTGTATTTTTCAAGTTCTTTTCTACTTAAAAATTCGGCATCTCTGAATAATCTTAATTGTTCAGTTGCTTCGCTAATTGAATTATTGACTTCATCTAAATTTCTAATAAATGCTGTTAAAAATCTTGCTTGAAAAATCTCTTGTAATTTAAGCCCAAATGGTAAAAATTCTTCTATTGCTTGTTTTGTTTCTGTTAAAGCAATAATACCCTCAGTAAGTAATTGTACTGCTATAAGTGCTGTTTCTAATGATTTTTTAAGTGTTGTTCCTATGGCTATTGCTACATCATTAACTACTTTCTCATTATCTTCTAATATTGTATTTAACTGTTTAATTTCAGAAGTAAGAGATCCTATAAATTGATCTGAAACTATTTTTTGGAAATTAAAAAATTTATCCTGCACCATAGATGCTTGACCTACAAGAGTATTAGCTAAATCACCTGTGACATTTCCTAACTTTCCACCTTTACCAAAAGTATCTTCAAAAGCCTTTATTGTTTCTTCAACTGAAACTTTCGCACCTGCTTCAAATCCTAGAATTGATCTTAAACCTTTTTCTCTAAAAATATCTGCGGCGGCTATACCACCTGCAAATGACCTTTGAATTTGACTAGCTGTCGTTTCAAAATCTAAACCTGTAAATGCCGCAACATTACCTGTAATCTCTAATATTCTTGTTAAGTCTTTAGCATCTTTAGCTACAACACCTAAATTACCAGATGCCGCCGCAATATTTTCTAGTGAAAATGGTACTGTACCTGCAAATTTAGATAAATTATCAAATGCCTTTGCACCTTCTTCAGCAGATCCAAAAAGAAATTTAAATCTTACTTGTAAATTCTGAACTTCAGCACCTACACTTATAAATGATTTTAAAATAGCACCTGCACCAATACCTATTAAAGCAGTCTTTAAATTAAAAACTGCTGATCTAGTTTTATCAAGATTGCTTTGTACTTTCCCTAATGCTTGTTTGCTTTTATCTTTAGCAATAATATTAATATTAAGGTTTTTATCTGCCATTTTTCATCTTTGCTATGCGTTGCTGTCTTTCATTTTCTTCGTGTTGTAATTCAAAGTACGATAACCACAACATAAACTCAAAAGTAGACATTTGCAATATTTCTGCAACTGTTTTGTGTAATTTCTCAGCGATTGCCAAGATATTGAAAATTTCTGGTGTATCTTTTATTTTTTTTTTAAAGCGGGTATTTCTTCATCTGTACTCATGATTGCATTTGAAACCCTTGCTATAATATCTGTGTCCGCTTTAACTTTAAATTTAAGTTTATGTTCCATGTTGAACATTTTTTCACCATCTTTTTTTAATGACTTCTCAATAATAACATCTATCAAAACACTAAGATCATTATCACTAGCACCTTTAAATATTTTAGATTTCTCTAACATATTAAAGGGTTTTGAGTAGATAGCTTTATCACCTACTAATCCCCATTCTGGAACTTCAATAATCTTGGTTTCTAGAGCCTCAAAATGACTTTTGACTCCCTCAAAGAAGTCAATTTTATCTGATGTCATCTAGTTCTTAAACTGTACCGATAGTTAAAGCACCTGTGCCTTGAAAAGCAACAGTTCTTGTAGATACTCCGTCTAAGCTAACACCAACTGACATTGATGTTACAATACCATTACCTGCAAATGATTGATCTCCAGATGCGTTTCCTTCTGGTAATAATGTGAAAGCTATTGTTACACCAGAGTCTAAAGTTTCCTGTGCTGTATCACCTTCGTCATAGTGCATATCTATTGATCCACTAAATGCTGTTCTTCCTGCTAAGTATGTTTTTGCAGAATTACCAAGACTTGTATCTTCTACAACATCTGCTGTTGTATCTATTGTAAAACCTGTGACCGCACCAATGACTGTGCTACCTGCTTTTACAACACCTTCTTTACCATGATGTGCCATTTATATTACTCCTTTGTAATTTTTGGTTTATATATTTCTTTTTTATCTTCTTTTGGTTTCATTTCAACTTTTTTATTACTACCATTAGAAGTTTCTTGAACATAGCCTAGTTTTAAAAACTTATCAAGGCTATTAGGATTGATACAAACTATATCACTCCCTTTAGTCATTATTATATCTTTAGCCATTATGCTGTACCTCTTGTAAATTCATATAAAACTCTTACCACAATTCTCACCGCACCTATAGGAAAAAGAACACCTTCATCTGCTGATACATCTACAATCTGTGTATCAATAGCATTATTATTTCTAGTAATATCATTATCTAATGTTTCTTCTACTACTTCTACTAATTGGTTTCTAGCTGTATCAATATTACTTGTACTTCCTTTAACATAACCCACAATAACAAAATCAATAGTACCAGATCGTTTCCCTGTGCTATTACTTCCCATGCTAAAATCTTCTCTTACTTCATCACTTGTTGCTACATATACAGCAGGAAATTGTGCATTAGATAATTCTTCTACTTCAAATGGCTCTCTTGAAATTCTTTTAAATGTAATAGGTGAACTAACTGCTGTCAGTTTAGTTACTATATCACTTGCAATATCTTCTCTTTCACTCACAGCTTTAACTCCCTAGCTAATACTTTGCTAAATATTGTTCTAATTTTCTTTTGTTCATCTTTACTAATTCTAAAGAATTGTCTAGTAATTTTATTTTTACCTACACCAAACAGATCATGGAATGATGCTTTTTTATTTTCTGCATTTCTTCTAAAGAATAATACACCTTTACTTGAACTAATCTTACTTGTTAAAGAACTAAACATTTGCCCTGTATCTGTAAGATCAACTACTCCAGATTGTTTCACTCCTGCTCTTTTATAATTTGGTGAATAAGGTTTAAACTTTCTGCCAAAGGCATCAACACCTTTGCTTTGAGTTCTTGATCTAATTTCTTTGATTTCAAATGCAGAAACATTTGCTAATGACTTCTTAATGGCACTAGACATCTTTCTAGATATGCCTTTAATTTCGTTTGCTATTTGGATTGTATTGCTAGTAATTTTTACTTCAGCAACCATTATTTACATAAACATTGACCATCACAAGGACACATATCTACCTCACTAACCTCAAATGATGGATTGGCTCTTTCTCACTATTAGATACTGTACTATCACCATCTTCATCATATTCTACACCATCTCTTAGAATAGCTTGAAACTCAGTTGCATAACTTGCTCTGTAAAAATCTATTTGTACTTGAAACGCATCATTATCACCTTCTGGTGTTTTCCATTTAGTAAGTTGTGGCATGATATATTCTGCTAATGCTTTGTAGACTACGCACCTTTTCCATTGTGCATCTAATAATTTAGAGTTTACTAACTCTAATGATGTGATCTTTGTAATGTCTTTATATCTGACTGTATTTCTATATCTCTCCCACCATTCCTCACGGATCTGTCTAATGACATCATCTTCTGCGAATTGTAGTTGAGTATCAAAATCTGTAATACCGAATGAAGCAATATCTGGTTGGTATTTTTGAACTTCTGCTAGGTTTACACCAAAATCTGTTGTTGCCATAATTATTATTACCATAAGGGGTGGAAAAACCCACCCCTAAATTATTAATTATTAAAGTGCTGAGTCAGCAGTTAATTTAATACCATAGCTATCGTGAAGTTCTGAAACTCCATATACTGCGGTGGCAACCACCTCATCAGATCTCAAGGAGGCATCCCGTTGGATTTCAACTTTAAGGTCTTGCATCATAGCCAAACCTAAAGCATCCTGTGCGAAGATTGCACCGATAGAGTCATCTGAACTATCAACAGCAATATTAGATGATTCAAATATTTGAACACCTGCTATTGTTCCAACAAATCCTTGTCTAAGTGCTTCATTACCCATATCTGGCATATTACCTGCACTACCTACAAATGTGTTTGTTAGTTGTTTTTTGATCTGATACATAACCTTTGGATGAAATACACCATAATAAGGTGCAGGAACATTTGAAGTTCTTAGTTTTGCAACTGCTTTGAACATTTCATCAATGGTTAATTCTCCACCTGCTGATCCTTGACCTCCAGAAAAGCCTGTAAATAATGCTGATAAATCTGTATCAACTTTCTTTGCAATAGCTTCACCGAATAGTCTACCAATATCTGCACCAACATTTCTTGATGCTGAGTTTCTTGCTAGATCTGTAAGTGTTGTCATAATTCCAACTTCTGAAGCTGTGATAGTTTTAGATGTTGGGTTTACTGCTGTGTTTGATAAATCTGCCGCTTCACTTACTGCCGCCGCTGATACTACTCCATAGATTGGTACTTCTACGGATTTTCCGCCGCCTGCAATAGTGTAATTACGCACTAGATTTCGCATAATACTTTGTTCGTTTGCTACGAACAATGCTTCTGCTACGATCTCGGTATATAGTTCCGATATCGTACTACTTGTTGTTTCATCTGCCATTTTATATCTCCTTTAAATAGCGGTTATTTGTTAAGATTAATCACAGTAGGTTTAGAATTTCGCTGTTTTCTTATTTCAGCATACTTCTGCCTATCTTCTGGATTATTCATGTCTAAGTCCGCCAAATTAAAGGTCTGTGCGTTTACCTTACCCACATTACTTACACTTCCACTCCCAGAAGGGGTTGCAACTTGGAAATGTGCATTCTGTGTCATAAACTCATTCACATAATCATCTATGCTTAATGGTTTTCCTTCTTTGTTGTATCTTGTTGTTCCATTTTTATCAAGCACTTCTGTATTGCCATCTTCATTTAATCTTACATTAGCTTTTAAAAGATCTTTTACTTGATTAGGATTGATTGCTCTATTACCAGATGCAGATTGAATTAATTGTTTATCAATCTTTTCACCTCTCAGTTCATCTTGTAATTTTTTTAATTCTTTTTTGTGATTATCAACTAAAGATGCTCTTACTTCTTCGAATTTACCTGCTTCTAGTTTTCTTTTTTCTTCTGCTTCTTTTGATCTAGCTATAATTTCTTTTGCCTCGTCAATATCAGTAACACCTAAATCTTCTAGTGTTCTTCTCTTTTGTCTATGAAGTCTATCCTTGATTGTTTTATCAATTAAAGATTGGCTATCTTCTTTTGGCTCTTTAGCTTCTACTTGTTCTACTACTTCCTCTTGTTTAGTTTCTTCCTGTATTGTTTCCGTTTTGTTCTCGTCAGACATAATAAAATTCTCCTTATTATGTTAGATGTATAAAATAATTATAGATTATTCAACAAATTTATCCCAATCATCATCAAAGAGAATAAAGCTGTGCCTACATCTATATCCTCCTCTGTTGATAAATGGATCTGTTCCAGACTTACCTCTCCATGTGCTTTGCCATGTAGATCTTGCTTCTTCTTCAGTAAAAACTCTATTTAAGTTTCTTCTACAGAAATCTCTAGTAGTAGCAATATTAGTTCCTACATATTGAAATTTAGTAATCCCTGCTTCTTTACCTTTGTATATTGTAAACTGACCATCAAATTGCATTAAACTATCATGTGCTATTTGACTCGCAAATCTTCGCATATTATTTCCCAGAATATCTGAGGCATATTTAGTATGAAGTATCTCTCTAGCATTCTTGACTCTTGCAATAATCTCTGCGTTATCTGAATATCTATTTTTAGATATATAGTCAGTTAATCTGTTTATAGCTGTTTCATTTGATCTCTGGTAAACACCATTGATTTGACCTCTAATATTTTTAACCATTTCATTAAATGGTCTACCTGTTACACTTGATTGATAAACTTCATTAGCAATAGTATCTAGAAATCTATTACCCATATCTTCAAACCCAGAAAAGGATAAGAACTTTAGATCATTAATTACTTTGAGGTCTGGTTTAGTTAGTGTTTTAAATTTATCTGGTATAGGTAGGGGTTTAATAAATCTCTGATATTCTTTTACTATCTCATCATATTCAGAAACAATACTATCAGCTTCTTTAAGAAAGTTTTGTTCTATGAGTCTTTTAAGATTTGGTCTTAGTTGAATTGCAAGTTGTGTTGTGAGTTTGACTCCACCAGATGATAATTTAGTTAGTTCAGCTATTATATCATCTTCTAGTTTTTTTAATGTTCCAAGTAATCTTTCTTCATGGCTATCTATTAATTTATTTAAGATGCCTTGTTTCTTATTAGCAAATTGTTTGAAACTGTCTTTGAATGCGTCTGCCATTCCACTTTGTATATAATGAAATGGCAGAGAAGTAAATTATGTATTACTCCTTAGAAGTGGGCTATGCCCACTCCTTATCAAAAATCTTTTTATATTCTTCTTCAGAGTCATAGATAAATCCTGCTCTTGAAAGATACTTACCTGCATATTCAGCTTTTGCCATTTCAATAGCTTTAGCTTCTTTTTCATCATCAGTTTCTCCAACAGGTTGATACCAAACTCCTCTTTCTGTAGGGAATTTTTTACCATTAATATTTACTTGAAAAGAAGTACCTGCCCAATGTGGGTGATCTTTAACTTTGATTTTCATTTTTGCATCTCCTTGATTTGTGTTTAACATATAGAAAATGTATAGATTATTTATAGATGTGTCAACTAAATCTTAAAGTTTTTTTTCCAAGATTGTACTGCCCAATAAGCAGGTGATAGGCTCTTTTGACCTTTAACTTTAGCTAGAATAGGTCTAAATCTAGCCATAAAACTTTTTTGTCTAGCAGGAATGCTCTTTTTTATTGATAAATTAGGATCACCAAATCGTACTATTTTGACATTTCCAGATGATCTATCTTTAACATAGACTCCAAACTTCTTGCTTTTATTAGGTGTTCTAAAAGGTTTATTTAGCTTTACTGATCTACCCTTATAAGTAGCCATTATTTGCCTACATTTTTCATAGCTAAAGTATGAGCCTGTCCATATGTTTTACCGCTTTTCATAGATCTAGCCATTGATCTCATGTGTTTTAAACTGTGGTGTCTAGCATGACTTTTCATAGTCTTTTGCTGTCTTGGTTTAAGGTCTTTAATGATGTTTAAAATAGAGTTTACTTTGACCATTATTTCTTTTTCTTTCTTAAATCTAAATCATGCTTCCTTGATCCTCTAAGAAAGCTGTTGACTCTACCCATAGACCAAGCCGCCATAGGAACTCGTCTACTCCCTGCTGATAAGAATGCACCCTGTCCTCTACGATAAACTTTAGCTAATGTTCCGTAAGTATATCTCTTAGATGCTTTAGCTTTTCTTCTAAGTGTTGCTTGTGTTGAAGCTGATAAAGGTTTTCTTTTAATTGCCATTATGCTTTAGTCCTTGATCTCAATAAAGACATGGGTATGCGTTTGCCTGCTTTATATAATGCTGATACTCGTTTGATGAGTCTGGCTCTTTTCTTTCGTTCTTCTTCTTTTTTAAGACCAGATAAATACTTCTTAGGTACACCTGTTTTTTTATCTTTAGGAACTTTGCGTCTTTTATTCTTCGGCAACTTCTTCACCCTCTATTGCAGGTGTTGAGAATTGACCAATTGGTCTAGGTTTTGCTTCTATCTCATTGTCTATATCAGCAATCTTTCCATCATCATCTACAACTGCTCTTGCTATTTGTTTATCTACTTCTTTTGCAAATGTATCTGATACAACTCCAGATGCTTTAGCTACTTGTAAGAATTGTAAATCAGCAGAATAATCTCTGAGATTAAAGCTATCTGGGTAATCTATTTCACCATCAAATTCCTTATCTTGCCACTTAGCAAATAACTTCCATATCTGTTCTTCAGCATTCTCTAAATAGTCTGCTTTCTCTGATAGTCTAGCATTCAATAATTCAAACTCTGTTTGTAATGCTATTCCAGAATTAATAGTTTTTTCTGTACCTCTTACTGATCCCATATGAGTAACTCTGTTAATAGCATCTACTTTCATTTGTATGTTTGTCATAATACCATCTAATGATTGAGAACTAGGTTGAATGATATAAGGTTTTAAATTGGAGTCTAAATCTTCTGGCATTTCAATGATAGATCCTGCACCTGCACTAGCTTCTACATTAGGTGTTTTTACTAAACTAGGATGATTAGATAATCTGATTAATTGTTCTATCTCGGAGTAATCATTGTAAATAGCTTTTTGTAGTTCAGCTACATCTTGTAAATCACTTATACCAATACCTCTCTTTTGAGATTTCTGATTATATAAAATAACAGCAGGTATCTCACCAATCATATTAGGCATTTCATCTACTAGTGTTGGTTGTGCTGTAGAATAGCCTTTATTAAAATCTTTTACTGTGTATGTAGATATATCTTCTTTAGTCCATACTCTAATAGTTGCTACATCATTCTCTAGGTTTTCTAATAAGGTTAATGTAGATAGTTGGTATCTTCCGTTTATCATTCGATCAAAAGTCCAATTTAAGACATTCTCTGGAGTATAAACAGATAGGTATGGTCTAATGTCTAGCTGTATTTCTTCTGCTCTAGTTTGTGTTACCACAGCAGGTTTATCCATTATTGCCCAACAAGTACCATAGATAGATGCATTGATTTGCATTTCTCTGATTATATTGTCAAATGATCTACCATCTAAATCTGCATCTTTTAGAAAGTTCTCTAATTGTTCATCTCCAGATAGACTGCCATAGTTTCTTGTAGGTGGAACTCTAAATAGAAATGATGAATAGATTTGAACTACATTTTTACAATGATTATCAATAGGGGTATTGTTTTGCCTTTTATTATATTCTTCATCAGTTTCTAATACATATCTGTTTAATAGATAACCATTCTGGTAGTCTTGACCGCCCAGATAAGATAATAGATGAAAGTTCCAATCTCCAAACTTTGACTCATAATCACTATGTCTAGTAGTTAGAAAATCTCTTGTATAATTAGCCATTAACTAAACCTCTTTGGTGGTGAGGGTTTGAAATCTCTTTTAATGGGGTATAAAAACTCAACTAAATATCCTAGTGCATCATTCATGTGATCGTAATTGTTTTCCTTATCTGGCAAACTCGTTCCTTCTTTATAAATTTGTCGTTCTATACTCTTTATCACATTCTTACAGTTATTTGCAATAAATAATGTTCTCAATCCTTTTGCATTTTTTAGTTTCGTATTAACTGCATTAATCCTATCTCGAATTAATGGATGTGCGTTTCTAACTCTTACATTATATCCTGCGTTTTTCAAAATACTTAAATCAGTTCTTCCCCCTGCACTTGTTTTTCTTTGCTTTGATGCAGGATCTGGATATACAAAGATGTGTTTACCAGAATAACGATTATTGATTTCTTCAACAAGTTCATCAGTATTGCTACTGTAAATGACAATTTCATCATACACATACAGGTTGTCTTGTTTTACTTCTGATATAAC
>Ga0209336_10000713_pt1 | contig 16793 bp, 30 predicted proteins | sample LinPmetageLP32_FD_184042 | JGI IMG/M metagenome (GOLD analysis project Ga0209336, IMG submission 184042) | Marine viral communities from the Pacific Ocean - LP-32 (SPAdes) (version 2) | ecosystem: Environmental > Aquatic > Marine > Oceanic | place: Pacific Ocean | collected 2009-08-23 | reverse complement strand
CTAAATAAATATTCCATTAATGCTCCCTTGTATTTACGCCGTTTAATTTTCTTTTGATAAGTTCATTTAATATCTTAACTCTTACTTTAGGTTTAGTAGCAGCAGATACAAACAAGTCTTTTAACTCACTATTCATTAGCTCTTTGACATAAAAATGTTCTACAGTTTCTTTGCCTGTTTTTTTATCTTTACCCTTTTGACTTTTCTTGTATTTAATCGGCATCTTTTCTTACCAAATCAATTATTTCATTAACTATTTCTTTTCCTTCTTTTTCACTAGGGGCAGAATCAACAGCCATTTTTGTGTAAAAATCAATTCCTATGTATATCATATGCACAACGCCAAGTTCTTGATATTTCTCAGTAAGATTACATAATCCTAAAAGTAATTCATTATGCATTTCTTCAAGTATTAGTTCTTTTTTTGCTTTAGTTGTCATTGTCTTTTCCCCACTTAGCGTGTATTACATCTTCTAATTCACCTTTTTCATTATTGACTATAAAATCAATTACTATCCATGCCATTAGCCATATAGCAAAAGGCAGTACCAACCAAAATAAATAACTCATTTTATGACTCCTTCAATTTTTCTTGCAAACCCACCAATGAATTAATACTTTTTGATAACTTTTTCATCAAAGAGTTGTGCGCTTTTTCAGTTTCAACAAAAGACTTTTCAGCTTCTTTCATATGTAATAACAAATAACCGATTTCAACTTGTAGGTCAATTTGTAAATCTATTTTACCAATTTCCATATTTTCTCCTAATGTTTAGTTATATTTTCATCATCAAACATATGAATCTCAAAGCTAGGCTCATCATGATAGCTCTCATGCAGCCAGTCTAAGCATTCACCTACTTGCCATAGTTGCAGCATTGCGCTAGACCACTGCGCCATATCATCATCATCATAAATGGTGCTAAGTAGTATGCACTTGTTGCAGAACACTATATCTTCCATAGGTCGGGTATCATTTTCTAGGTATCTGTTAGGAGACATACTGCCGTCCTCATTCCTTCTAAAGTTCCAACGAAAGTGTGATCTAAATTCTTCACCTAGCAGCCTAGCATTTTCATCACATACCATTACTAAGCCATGACCAAGTTGTACGATTTCTCCCATATCACAACCCATAATTTTTTTCATTTCTGTAAAGTCCAAAGGTATTTCTTTATGCTGCAATATGCGTTCTTTAGGGTCTATGATGTATGCCCAACCAGTTTCAGTTGTTTTACTCATCTTCTGTCTCCTTTTTAGGTCTCATATTTTCCTTAAAGTTTAGCTTCTCAAAATAATCATCAATCAGCATCTTGTGCCTGTAATTTATTTTTTGTAAGCCGCTTTCCATTCTAGCTATCATGCTTCTGTTAGGCTCTCCGTTACTCATGTAACCCAAGTGCGCTGCTAAGTCAGATTGGGTAATCCCAAAGTGCTTTCTCTTTTTATATAAGTCTAATCCGTCCATACTATCTCCCTGTTAAATTGGGGTGCAAATCAATATACATTTTTATTGCATCTTCCAAAGTTATATTATTACTATCACAAAACTCAAACAAGCTCTCAGCTACAGCTTTGAGTGCATAGTTATCTATGCACCCCTGTAAATCTACAAGTATATCTTTATGCACTAGCTACCCCTTCGTATTGCTGAATTTGCAAACAACTTTGCTCTTTCATCAGCCGTTCCAAACTTAACTATCTGTTTCATAATTCGTCTAAACATTGTTTGAATGGTTGGGATTCTACTATCTACTTTATTAGTATTGTAATTTTCAAATTGTATAGGCTGCTTTCTGCATATTTCTTGCACGCTAAGACCGTCTCTCCAAAACTCTAAAGACTGCGCAGCCTGCATTGCAAAAAAACCATTTTTAAAATTAGACTTTAAAAAGCCGCCCGATAAAAACTTGCTGCCATACAATGTCATTCCGATTTGTTCTAAATCTTCGTAACGCTTGTATCTAAATTGGTCAAAGTTGATATCTTGGTTTTCATAATTTTTAGGCTCATCTGATTTCTCAGGCTCGCTTGCATCAACATTAATTAAAGCATCAGCTAACGCTTCACCAAAATTTGATTTTAAAGGCGGCTTAACAACTGGCTTCGCTTTTACCTCTTTTTGCACAGGCGCAACATTAACAATATTAATGCTAGGTTTTACTGGCGAATTTAGGTTCTGTTTAGCAGCTTGTATTTGCGCAAGCCTATCTTGCAAAGATTTTTCAACCTGTTGCAAAACTCCTACAAGCAAATCATCTTGTGTTGTAAAGTGATGCTCAATAAACGACATTAATATTTCTGACTTATTAACGCCATACTCTTTATGTATAGCATCTAATGCTTTCCATAATTTAGTTTGACAAAAAACATTTACATTACCTTCAATTTTTACATTTACATCTTTCATATTAATGCACCTTCTTTTTTAAAAACTCACGGGTAGCAAAAGTAGAAGGGTTCATTGCCCTTTCTATTGCTCCCCATTCATTGTTATTAACTATGTTTTTAAGCGCAGCAAAAGATAGGTCAGATAAGTCTTGGTTATACTTATCAGATAATTCTTGCAGCACTATATTAAACGGCGTTTCTTTTATCATTACTGTATTTTTAATAGCCATGATTACTCCCTGTTCATTAATTGCTTGCCAGTTACTTTATCTATAGCAGCTATTACGCCGTCATAGTCTCTTAAAACCCAAAAGGCTTTAAACTCTGCGCTTAAAGATTCTACTGGGTGCTTGTAGCTTTCGCCACGGTCTGATGCTTGGCTTTTATATTGGTAGTCAGCCATTGCAAAGGTTGTTGCTAAATTCATTACGCACCCCCGTCAATTTCTAAGTCATACCATTGCACAACTTCTTCTGCAAATTCTTCCCAATGTTGGAACATGCTCATTAAGGTATGAGCTTTGTCATAGCCTATTTCTTTTACCTGTCCGCTAAAAGCAAGTCTTAGCAATCTAAGGTAGTTAAGTTTTTCCATATCATTCATAGTTACTCCTATCAATTTATTAGTTCTGTTTATCATGTTTACTATTGTATACTAAAAAACCCAAATTGTGCGAAAGAAATAGAAAAAAGTTGAATTAATTAAAAGGGTAGGTCTGAAATGCAGTTGTTATCTTGGTTGTACTCAAAATATTTTTTTGCCCAAGTCTGACCAAAATCTTCGGGTAGACCAAAACTTCTAAAGAAGGCTCTTTCTGAACCAAACTTTGTATGCAGTAATGCATGATGATGATAGCAAAGAGGAATTACATTTCTATCATTTGCTCGTAAGCTCATACCACGAACACCGTCATAGGGTCTTAGTAAGTGATGTGCTTGCACTCCACCACTATGAGTGTGGAAACCCGCCTTAGTAATTAAACAAGGCAGGCTAGCAACCCACATCAAATGTTTTTTGTTCTCATATCTATGCTTACGCTTTTTTGCCATTAATAAAATTTTGCAAGGTCTTGCAAATCATTGACTAATTTTTTCAATCTTAGAGTATAAGATTTATCGGGATATTCTACGCCCCCAATTTTATGAAACCACATTTGCACCATAAGCCAACGCAACCCTATTTCTATTCTTCTGTGTCTTAGAAAAATATCTAATCTGTGTATTAAATTTCGCATTATTAAAAAGGCGCTTTTTCTTCGTCTACTTCTTGTAAAGAACAACCCAAGAAATCATTGCCACTATCTTTAGCTACATTATTCCATGCGCCAAATTTATACTTCATATCACCAAAAGTAATTCTGCCGCCCCAATCGGGAGACTTCTCACTCATTTTTTCATCACCTGCAGCAAAAATAAGACCTGCGCTAAAAGCTAGTTCAAACTTTTCTTGCCCTTTGTCATTCTCACTTTTAATAATGACGCAGTATTTTTTTTGACCGTCTAACATTATGTAACCACGCCAATGTATCTGACTTTTGTTCTCAGTCCACATTGCGCCTTTTAAGTTTTCGTTTTTATTATCCATTTTTCATTCCCTCGCTGTTGTAGTAATTATAATTTATCAATTTATATTGGTAACCCTTACCGCCGTCTATTCTTTTTTTAACAATAACCTCATCACTAAGGCATAGATTATATTTTATCCTAGCAGGCTGTTTACGCAGGTTTCTTATAGCAGCACTTATAGTAGGCTCACCGTAAGTTTGACCCGTGTTTTTTTTAATGCAATCTTTTAGTTCCCAAAAAGTCCAAAACTTACCATTAGACATACACTTGTGAACATAATCATCTAGGCTACTTAGATTTTCCATAAATTTCTAATAGTTTTTCAAAAGCTGCTTTAGTATCACCGCTTGATGCAACCATAGCTGATTTAATAGTTAGTTCATTAGAAGCAAATACAGCTTTGCAATCTTCGTTTTTAGGGTCTTTTAAGAATGACCTGCAATGTTCAAGATATTTATCTTCATCATCAGTAGCAACAACTACAGCATTTTTATCTGCAGACTCTATCTTGTACTTGCCTTGCGTAAGTTTTGCAACAGTCTTTGCAGTGTAAGATTTTGTAGCACTGTTTGCATCATCATCAAAGCCTGTTTCAGCCACTTTTACACCCGCACCAATACCACAAGCCATAGCTAAACTATATCGTCTTGCGTAGGTTAAGGCGCTGCCGTAGCCTTGGGGGTCTTGTTTATCTGCAGGCACATGAAGTTCCCCTGTTTTAATTTCTTCCCCATGACCATAAAAACAAGTTTCTATGTTTACACCGTCATCACTAATAGATGATTTCTGCATAAACAAAACACCATTATCAAGTAGTGGTTGCTTTACAGCTTCTATTACACTTTCTAGGGTTGCATAATTGCTTTTAAAAAATGGATTCTTCGCATCTTTATGGGCATTATCAATTTCATTCTGCGCTTTTATAATTGCGCTTACTAAGTTATCAGTCATTTTATATTCTCCATATTTTTTTAGCTGCAACTTTTTCTGCAGCAGACCATTTCCAATCGTCAAAGTTCGGAAAGAACAGTTGAGCGACCTCGTTTATGTCATTTGAGTATGCACAAACATTCATCATATTTATGCAGGCTCTCCTAACCTCGTTTATCGTGCCTTCAACATTATCTACAGGCACGCTTTTAATTTGTTGTGTTGTTTTAGTAACATGAACATAGTCAACCATAGCTTCGCATTGTTCAGCAGCAGCATATATAGATAATTGCCGCCTTACAGAACTCATCATATTTGCAGGCAATCTAGCAACTGTTTTAATATCACGAACAACGCCCTCATATTGCAAGTCTAAGTAACCTATTATCGGAATAGGCAACTCCTCAAACTGCAGTAAAATTTTCTTCTGTGTTGCTATTGGTTTGCCTAGCTTTCTAAAATAAGGAACAGCCATTTTTACATAGGTTTCTACATCACCTCTTTCTTTGTTTAGCTTGATACCGTCATAAGCAATATTAAGGTCTAATGCCATTTGGAATTCAATATCAAACTTTTGCAAAGCATAAGCAACGCAATCTTCTATAGGCATATCAAAATCTTCTAGCGATTTCTCAATAGCATTATCTACACAGATGCCACGCCACATAGCAGGTGATCCAAACACATCTCTAAAACCTGTCTGCCATAATATCCAACGGGCAGGGTTTGTAATGAATTCATTTATTTGTGTGGCACTAAGGTACTCAATGCCATGTTGTTCAAAGGGGTTATTTATCATAGTAATATCAATTTATAAAAGTGTATTTTTGCACATTATGGGTGGCTTTACAATACCAATGCTGATATATTAACAATATGAAATTATCAGTATGGCTAAAACAGAATGATGCAACACATCAAAGTTTTACTAATTACGCCAATAATAAAGGGGTTACTTTTAGTAAGCACGCTGTAGCTAAATGGTGCAATGGTCAACGCATTCCAAGAAAAGATGAAATGGAAAGTATCCATAGATTAACTGAAGGCGGAGTGCAACCAAACGATTTCTATAATATACATCTTGCAAAATAAATAGTTTTACCCATAATGGGTGCATGAGTATTGAAGCATTAGGGTGGGCAGTTAGACAGAAATGTAATACCCCCACTTCTAAGCTAGTGCTATTTATTATGGCAAACTATGCAGATTCAGAGCATAGCTGCTACCCAAGCGAAAAACATCTAGGAAAAATATGCGGCGTAACGGATAGGTCTGTTAGGCGTTGCATTACTTGGCTAAAAGATAATAACTTAGTAACTGTTACTCATAGGAAAGGCACAAGCAACAGGTATTTTTTGAGTGTGGACACTGTTGTCCGCACGGTTAGGACACGCAAGTCCTACAATACTAAAGACATACAAAAGAAAAAGATAAGGAGTAAAAATGAACTTGCAGGTTAATCTACAAAATGAATTTAATATAATCGTAAAAGACTGGAGACAAGGAAACCAAAAAATAAACTGTCCACAGTGTCAACCACCACATAACCCCAACGACAAACCACTAAGTCTAACCATAGAAGATGATACGGTTTTATGGCTTTGTCATCATTGCAATTACAGTGGCTCTTGCAAGGAACAAAATGGAAAATTACAAACCGCAAAAAAACCAGTTGAAACATTTGCGTTTGATGCTAAGGCTAACCAACTGTTAGATGATTACTTTATTAATAGGTCAATTAGTAGAGAGACATATCAAGCCTTTAATGTTTTTTGCAAAGACGGAAAGTGGATAGGGTTTCCTTATAATGGATTTAACAACCGTTGCGACAATATTAAATACCGCACGCTAGATAAAAAATTTAAACAAACACCCAAAGCCAAAAAGAGCCTTTATAACTACGCCCATGTTAAAGATGCAAAAACAATAATATTTGTTGAGGGAGAATTAGATGTAATGGCTTTATGGGAAGTAGGCTACAAGAACGCTACCACGCTGCCCGACGGTGCGCCTGCTAAGACTTCTTTTAAAGAGAATGACAAAAGGTTTAGCTGCTTACAAACACACCCAATCAAGGCAAGTAAAATTATATTATTTACTGATTCTGACGGTGCGGGTGAGAACCTTAACAAAGAGTTATTGCATAGGTATGGAAAAGGGTCTTGTTGGTATGTAATACCACCCAAAGATTCCAAAGATGCTAATGATGTTTTGGTTAAGCATGGCGCTGCTACATTAAAGGCATTAATTGAAGGTGCAAAACCTTACCCTGTTGACGGCTTGTATACTGTGCAAAATTATGTGAAAGATGTGTTGGATTTATATAACGGCAACTATGACAGACCCCTAGAAATTGGTTACCCCGCATTAGATAAATTATATAAAGTACAAAAAGGCACATTCCATGTTTGGACTGGCATACCTAATCATGGCAAGAGTACATTCCTAGACCAAATGCTCGTAAGGGTTGCGCAAAAGCATGATTGGAAATTTGCAATGTTTTCTCCCGAGCATTCTACCAAGATGCACATAAGGCGTTTATTGCAGATAGTTGCAGAGAAGCCGTTTGACAAAGGTTTTAACAATAGAATGACGGCAGATGATATGCACACCTGCATGGATTTTATACATGAGCATTTTTATTTTATTGAGACACGGGAGCATGTTCCAAACATACAAAAAATTCTAGATATAGCGAAAGAAAGCGTTGCTAAGTTTGGGATTAATGGAATAGTTATTGACCCTTACAATGAGGTTGATGCTAAAAGACAAGGCAACTATAGAGAAGATGAGCATATACGAGACTTTATTTCTAACTGCAAGAGGTTTGCCCGCAGCCATGATTGCACAGTATGGGTAGTTGCGCACCCTACCAAGATGCAAAAAGAGCAGAACGGCGGCTATGCGCCCCCTACAGCCTATGATATTGCAGGTGCTAGCCATTGGCATAATCAAAGTGATGCTGTTGTTACAGTGCATAGAGACTTTGATGATGATAGCGTTAGCGTTATAACCCGCAAGATACGGGAGCAGGGTTTGTATGGCTCAATAGGAAGTGTTAAGTTTGATTACAACAATACTAAAAGAATATTTGAAGAAAGAGATACCAACTGGGATTACTAAATCATGCACAAAAAAAGCATTGCTCAAATATATGATGCGCTCGCATTAAATTATGAAAACAATTACCAAGATGAAAGAGTTGGGGTAGCGGTAGAAGCTGAAAACTTTTACATACAAGAGCTTATGCCGTTTCAAGGTATGGGCAGCGTATTAGATTGCGGCTGCGGTACTGGAATGTTTTTAGATTTGTTTAATGTTGAAAGCAGTCAATACACAGGCGTTGATATATCTAAAAAAATGCTTGAAGTTGCAAAAAAAAAATATCCACGATATAAATTCTTAGAAGAAAACTTTTATAATCATGAAGGTCAGTATGACTTTTGCATATCTCTATTTTCTATCCCCGACTATTTTGGCTTATCTACGATATCAAAATCATATGACTTGCTTAAAGATAATGGAATGTTTGTATCAACATTTATTAATAAAAAAGGCAGCTATAAAAAAATTCACTGCATAGAAGAAAATGGAGTTGATTACAATCCCTATAGTTACACATACGAAGAAATTGCAAATGAGTTGCACAATTTGGGGTTTACTTGGTATTATATTTTATCAATAGTAGATACAACAGATAGTACAGATGTGCAAAAAATGAAAAACTACCTCATATACAACAAACATAGTTTGGCGCACGCTAAATATTTCTTTGTTATTGCTCAAAAAAATGAAACTTAATATCGGAATTAATGTTTTTGATGCAGCTTTAAACAGGCTTCAAGAACTTTACGAACAAGACCACACAATAGTTATTTCGCAGAGTGGGGGCAAAGATAGTACCGTATGCATGGAACTGGCTATAATGGCGGCTGATGCAGCGGGAAAGCTACCTATTAATGTTATACACAGAGACGAAGAAATATTGTTTCCAAATACTTATGAATATCTAGACAGGGTTGCAAACAGACCTGAAGTTAATATGCATCATGTTTGGGCAGGTCAGCCAGTCATAAATGTATTCAACAGAGCAGACCCTTATTGGTGGATATTTGATGAGACTATACCAAGAGAAGAATGGGTCAGACAGCCGCCTGAATATGCTTACAAGATAGATGAGTTTAATATACAAGCATTGGTAACTAAAGACCGCTTTCCAACACCTGAAGGTAAAGACCTGTTCGCTTGTATAGGTTTGCGAGTACAAGAAAGTCCTAATAGAAGAATGGGTTTATTTTCTAGCAAGGGGCATATCACAAAAGAAAACAAAATGGGCGTTAAATATGTCAGACCTATCTATGACTGGCAGGACGGTGATGTGTGGAAGGCTATAGAAAATTTTAAATGGGATTACAATCATGCATACGATGTAATGGTTAAGCATGGCAGGTCTAAAAACCAACTACGCATAGCGCCATTAACAATGACCCAAGCAGGTATTAAAGATTTACAATTAGCACAAAAAGCATTTCCGCAATGGTTTGATTCAATAACTCACCGATTAGACGGCATCAGAACAGCAGCGCAATTTGGAAGAAGGTCATGCGAGCCAAGAAGAAAAAGCGGCGAAGATTGGAGAGATTGTTTTATGCGGGAATGTATAAAAGAAGCTCCTGAATGGGTTGCGGTAAGATCGGAACTAGCTATGCGCAAAGCATTAGAAAAACATAACCGTCAAAATAGAGGAATGGAATTCCCACAAGTAAACGCAATGAGAGCAGACCCACTAGGTTCTTGGAAAAAACTAGCTTACGGTATGTGGAACGGAGACCCATTTTCACTTAAAGCAGGCTTCTTGCCATACATAGAACCTGAACAGTTCAGAAAAGGCTCAGGTTGGTGGGGTGGGAAACCCTCTTTCTAATGGACGATATAGAAGAACATATAGAATCAGTTAAATGGATATGGGCAAAAACATATGCTGACTTTGCGCCGCATTGGTATATTAGACAGCATGAAGAACCTTATCTATACGAAATATTAAGACGCATGATAAAATTAAATGGAATCACAGAGATGTACACAAATCATAAAGGCAACACATATCCTTGTGTTTATTTCTATGACGGAAAATATAAATATTGGGAAATGTCTCCCGTAATAAATAGAGCAGAGGTATAGCATGGCAAGATTTAAAGGTAAGGCACAAGTAGAGAAAAAAAATCAAGCGCTTAAAGCGTTAGATGTTCAATATGTAACTCATGACAAGATTGTTCCCAATAACTACAACCCAAACAGACAATCAGAAGATGAATTTGAGTTGCTAAGAAGGTCAATGACAGAGGACGGTTTCACACAACCAATAGTCTGCATCAAACATGAAGAACAAGAAGGTATGTTCAGAATCGTTGACGGCGAGCATAGGTGGAGATGTTCTAAAGACTTAGGTTATAGCGAAATACCTATCGTAGTTACTCCTATGAATATGGAGCAAGCAAGAATAGCAACATTAAGGCACAACCGAGCAAGAGGTTCAGAGGACATAGAACTAACCGCCCAAGTATTAAGAGACTTAGAACAACTAGGCGCTTTAGACTGGGCGCAAGACTCATTGATGATGGACGATGTAGAACTTCAAAGAATGTTAGAAGATATACCTGCGCCTGAAGCAAATGCAGCAGAAGATTGGTCTGAAGCATGGGTGCCTTCCGATACCAATTCAGCAGAGGACGGTTTAGAAGGGGTTGAGCATAAAACTGGCGACGGAGTTATGGTTAAGTCTTTGACTGTTGAAGCTATGAACACACAAAGAGAAGTAGAAAGAAAAGTCGCTACTGCTAAGTCAGAAGAAGAAAGAAAAATGGCTGTACAGGAAGCCAACTTCTACAGAATTAATTTAGTGTTCAGTGGCGAAGAAGCTGATGTTGTGAAACAAGCGTTAGGCAAGACTCCTGCAGAAGCATTGCTAGCAATGTGCAAAAACAAGCAATAAATGCTAAAAACGGGTTTACCTCGCAACGCTGACGGCGTTTTGTTGATAGGGGCAATGGTTTAGCATGGACTATATTGTAACTGCAGTGCGGGAAAGAGCGCCTTTTGTTGAATATCTTAACTATCACATACCCGACTTAATAATAGTTTGGGATAAATACAGAGACCCAATGGAAACTTTTATGCGTGCATGGGGTGAAAATCCTAGTAACGCTTCATTAAGATTTCAAGACGATATAATTCTTACAGAAAACTTCTTAGAAAAGGCGCACTCTATAATTGATCAACACCCTAATGATGTAATACAATTTTTTAGTATGAGAAAAGCTGATACAGAAATTGGCAGCAGGTGGGAAAGCGGCGGTAACTGGATAGGAAATTTATGCCATTACCTGCCCGCAGGAATGTCTGAAGAAATTTATAACTTCGGATTAACTTGGGGAGGCCTACTCGCAAACCCGACGGCAGATGATTTACTTATGAGAGATTATTTTAAATCTAAAAAAATTAAATACTTTTTGCACTGCCCTTCATTAGTAGAACACGCACAAGTTTATTCAGTAATAGACCGCAAAAGGTCAAAATTTAGAAACTCAAAAACATTTACTGATCCCGATTATAAAAAGTTTCCGATAATAGAAGATTATGTAGTCAGAATGAAACACTTAGATGTTGATGATTTCACACCGATAGAATAATGGCAGACCAAAAATTTAGCGTTCCTTTAAAAAACTTTCAGATATCAAATCCTGTTGTCGCAATGACAGAATTAGAACTATCTGATATGTACATAAATCCTAGCAATGAAATGTTAGAAAATTTATTCCCAATAAAGGGAAAGCAATCATTGAGAACTTGGGGTCGTAGCAAAGGTGAGCATGCAAACCTAGACCCGCACTGGATGCGAATAAAAAGAGGAACACCGTTGCATACAGACCCATTGTATAAAAGGTACTCACATCATTTTGTATTGAAGGGCGAAAGCTATGGCTTACGGGGTCACGATAAAAAAGAAACTAAAATTGGAAGGGGTACAGTGTATGTCTTAGATGTACATTCACCGCATCAAGTAACCTATCATGATGAAGATAATATTTGGTATATTAGCGTTTCCCTAGACCATGAAACAATCCTGCCTTTTGAGCAGGTTATTCCAATTTTAATTAATTATGCTTTAACAGAGCCTTTCGTAAAGGCATCTTAAATAGATTCTCTAGCATAAGAATCTTTTACAGCGCTATACAAACCTTCCGTATCTAAACCAAAATCTTTGTAGCCTTGGCTGATGCTTTGCAGGTAGCTAGATGCAGGTGGGTATATGTCAGTGCTGTTCATGGTATAAATTAAAACCTCATTTGTACCTAAAGATTCCTGCAATCCTTTAATCTTAATAAAGTCTTTTCCGTAAAGTCTAGGATAGCCTTCATAAATATCTAACTGCGCTTCGCAAGCCTGTGTTATTTTCCACAAACCTAAAGCCACCTGCGCCCCTTGTTTATGCTCAACATCTGCAACACCCCTAAAGGCTAACTGCATCCCAATAAGCACCACACTCCCAACAGGCTGTGCGTTAGGGCATCTACGAACCATTTGGTTAAGGTTTAAATTGCTTCCGTAAGCTCCGTATAAGTATTCTTTATAAATCATATTTTTCTCCTATTAGTTTAGTTCAAGTTCTCTTTCTGCAAAATATCTTTTTACATTCTCATCAACACCAGTCAACCAACCCGCATCACTTACTGTATTTTCTACAATGCTTTCTGTTACAGGGGTCGTGCTTAACACTCGGCTGCGTGAGATTATTAAATTAGTGCAATAAAACAAATCAGCTAAACGAGCCATGTTAAGATTTGTCTCTCTAGCACCGTCATAACACCAGTTAAGTTGGTCATTGGTATATTGTGCATAGTATCCTTGCCCGTTAACCTCGCCTTTAATTTCCCACATTCTTAAACCTCTTGACCACTCCATGTCTAATCCAATATTAGCTGCAGCATTTCTAATTAAGTTAAATGCTCTGCTACTGCTTGGTCTTGTTCGTCTTGCTTGTGCAAGGCTAGAACCCGTGTCAACAAAAGCCATTAAAAAGCTAACCCAATTAATTATCTTGGTAAAGTTAAGTGTTCCGCTATGCTGCCTAAATTCCATAGTTCCGTAAGTGGTAAGGCTTTGTAAATTAACCTTGTAGTATCTACCTACAGCACGGGCAAGATTGCTTTTTGTTTTTACAGCACTTCTAGCTATAGAACTTTTTTGCGGCTTGGTACTGGCACACCACCTAGAATTACTACCCCTTCTACTTAATGGCATAATCATATCTATTTGGCTTTCGTAATCACTGTATCTGCTGTAAACATTTTGTATCTGCGCAACAGTTAAGTCAGCAACATCTAAATGAACATGAATACCACAACTACGGTCTACTGAAATTCCTGCAACACCCTCTAAAGCATCTAATACTTTTTCAAGCTGCCTTGCTCCACTCTCACCTTTAAGTATTGGTGAAACAATCTCGCCTGCAGTATGACCGCCTTGGCTAAGACTTGAATCAGTAACTATCTTCCAGTAAGAATTAACTCTATGGTGGTAACCTTCATAAAAAGTATCAACACCTGCATTGGTTATTGCATCAGCTACATCTCTTGGGTTTGCCCCAACAAATTCTATTTCCACACCAAACTGTCTGTTGGTAATTGCTGGTAAGTTCATCATATTATCTCCTATCAATTTAATTGTTCTAACTTATACAATGAGTATAACATTAAAAGTTTATAGAAGTAAACATATATATAAAAATAAATAATACATTTTGTACCAATTAAAATAAAGCTGATGTAAGATACGGATAATATCTGATAAAAAATGGTTAAAAAAACTAAACAAACAAAACTAACCCCAACGCTTTTGGAAGAAATGCGTAACAAGTTTGTACAAGGTATAGAAGATAACACTGGGGGTAGAAAGATATTTACCATTGATCAATTAGCATCTGATTACAATGTTTCAAAACCCACACTTTATAAACACGCAAAAAAAGAGGAGTGGAAAGATAAACAAAAGAAATTTCAAGACCAGTATTTATTAGAACTGGATATACGCAGGCAAAAAGAATTAGTAGAAGAAAGCATATCTTTTGATAAAACCTCCTTGCGTATAGCTAAAAGTATTATGGGGTTGGTCGGTAAATGTATTGGTCAAAATATAGCACCCGACAAACAAGTCAAACCACAAGACTTAGTCGCATTTTCTAATGCAGCTAGCGGCGCACAAAGAGTTGCAAAGTTAGCGTTAGGGGAAGCTACTGAGAATATGAATATAAATGAAGATGCTAAAGACTCAGAAACATTCCGAGAAGCTATTAGATTGTTGGACGAAGTTGCCGATGAAGTCAGAGCAGCAGGTTCTTCAGCTATACACTGATTGGTTAAATACAGCTAGATACAATCAACTGCCACCAAAAGAAAATTACCATATTTGGTTAATTCTTGCGGGTCGTGGTTGGGGCAAAACTAGAACAGGCGCACAGGACATTGCTCTTTATGCTTTACTAAACCCTAATTCTATTTGCGCAGTAATTGCGCCCACGCATGGTGACTTAAAAAAAGTTTGCTTTGGTGGCAACAGTGGTTTGAGAAGTGTTATTCCTGATGATTGCTATGAAGTAAACAGAGGAAGAAAAGCCTACTCAGAAAACACAGCAGAAATTAGACTTTTTAATGGCTCTAAGATTATAGGCTTCCCTGCTATTGAACCTGACAGACTAAGGGGTCCGCAGTTCCACAGGGCGTGGTGCGACGAGTTAGCAGCTTGGAGATACCCTGAAACATTTGATCAATTAATGTTTGGTCTTAGGCTAGGAGATAACCCTCAATGCGTTATTACAACAACACCCAAACCAACACCCGTAATAACAAGTTTAATAGGCAGAGATGACACCATAGTAACCACAGGTAGCACATTTGAGAATGAAGATAACCTTGCGCCGTCTGCATTAGCAATGCTTAGAGAAAGATATGAGGGCACAACACTTGGAAGGCAAGAGCTGTATGCAGAGATCATAGATGGCATGGAAGGTGCGTTATGGAAAATGGCTTTAATAGATGAAGCTAGGTACAAAAAAGATGAAGAAAAAGAACTTACACAAATAATAGTTGCAGTAGACCCTGCTGTTACTAGCGGTGAAGACTCTGATGAAACAGGAATTGTTGTTGTAGGCAAAGATATACATAATCATTTTTATTTATTAGAAGATTTGTCGGGTAGATATTCTCCTGATAAATGGGGTAAGATAGCAATAAACGCTTTCTATGAATGGGAAGCGGATAGAATAGTAGCTGAAGTAAATAACGGTGGCGATTTGGTGGAAAGACTATTAAGGACTATTGATGAAAATGTTTCTTACAGGTCTGTTCATGCTACAAGGGGTAAAATGGTAAGAGCCGAACCCATTGCAGCTTTATACGAGCAAAGGCGAGTTCACCATATGGGAGTATTTCCTGAATTAGAATCACAGATGTGTACCTATACAGGCGATAGACCTAAACCAAGTCCCGATAGATTAGATGCTCTTGTATGGGGCATTACTGAATTAAGTAAATCTAAAGGACAAGTAAATTGGAGAATAAGCTGATGGCAATTTTAGACAATATAAAAAACATCTTTACTGGCAAACCTGAAGTAAAGAACTCAAACATGATGGGTTATTTCGGCGTTGGCACGGAAGAAACTAAGCAATACAAATATGATGATTTAGCAAAAGAGGGTTACCTTAAAAATGCTATTGTCTACAGATGCGTTAATGAGATAAGCAAAGGAGCAAGCGCAGTTCCGTTTGTCATTAAAAACGGAGACCAAATAGTAGAGCAACACCCATTAATAGATTTGTTAATGAGACCCAACCCTCTACAGTCTTACAGTGAGTTCTTCAATAGCCTTTACGGCTATGTCCTGCTTAGTGGTAACGCTTATATATTGAGGGTAGGCAGTGAGCTAGGCGCACCAAAAGAATTGCACCAGTTAAGACCTGACAGAATAGCAATCAAAGGTGGTGGGAATCCAATGCCTGATAGATATGAATATGTAGTTAATGGTCAGATAAGAGAAACATATGCAGTAGACCAACTTAACGGGTTTAGTGAACTTAAACATGTCAAGCTATGGCATCCATTAGACGATTACTATGGTCTTAGTCCAATGAGTGCTGCTGCAGTTGAGGTAGACCAGTTCAATATGTCTAGTAAACACAATGTAAATCTTTTGCAAAACGGTGCAAGACCTAGTGGAGCGATCATATTCAAACCACAAGACGATGCAGGCTTTGCAGTTAATCTTACTGAATCACAAAGGCAGCAACTACTTACTGATATGAATAATAGATTTGCAGGCAGTAAAAATGCAGGCAGACCAATGTTACTAGAAGGAGACTTTGATTGGAAAGAAATGGGCTTGTCCCCAAAAGACATGGACTTTGCTAACCTTAAACATATGAGTGCAACTGACATTGCTCTTTGTTTTGGCGTACCTAGTCAATTAGTAGGCGTACCTGATAGCCAAACATACTCCAATGTTGCAGAAGCTAGACTGGCTCTGTATGAAGAAACTATTATCCCGCATCTTAGAAAGGTAGCATCAGACCTTAACGAATGGTTAGTACCAATGTTTGACGAAAGACTAACCCTTGAATTTGATATTGATTCTATACCCGCACTATCAGAAAGGGTAAAAAGAACATACGAGAATGTTACAAGCGCTGTAAGAGAAGGCATCATGACCCGTAATGAAGCAAGGCAACAGCTAAACTTAGAGCCAATAGAAGGTGCAGATGATTTATACATATCAGCCAACCTATTTCCTATATCTGACGGTGAGGTAGAGAAGCCTGAAAACCCAATAAATGAAGAAGATTTAGAGGACTAT